>Ga0265295_1002455_pt1 | contig 29328 bp, 26 predicted proteins | sample Munlansysbiofilm_FD_192503 | JGI IMG/M metagenome (GOLD analysis project Ga0265295, IMG submission 192503) | Leachate microbial communities from a municipal landfill in Southern Ontario, Canada - Methane capture system biofilm | ecosystem: Engineered > Solid waste > Landfill > Unclassified ... | reverse complement strand
CTTCTCCTTGTCTTATAGTTTTTGGTTTAAACCATCAAAACAATGAGTGGGATTGGGCTCAACCTTTTTCTTTCGAATAAGCAATTTGGACTCCTCAATTTACACCAACCTTTGAGACACTACCTTCTACGGAGATCAAGCTTAATTAGATCTATCGGGGTATAGGGTATTCTGTTTACAGTAATATTTGGGCACTTAAATGCAACTGTAATGTAAAGATACGTATTATCCATCATGTAATGGGTAATAGTGGAATCCGGAAGTTCCCAAGCCATCTTTACGAATTGAAAATCTTCAAGCAAACCTTTAGTGCCGTCCGTAGCCCATCGATTCTGGAAACCTTTGTAGACATACCCTTCTTGATTATTGACGCTTGGATCACATTCCCAGTAAGCACCATTGGAATTAGTATCAGTTTCAGTTTCAAGAGTTTTCCAGCCCTTTATCTCACCAGCATCATCGCATGAACTGTAATAGAACCTATCATCTATGTGATCATCTGGATTAACGTCAAACTCATTATGATATTCTGCCTCATATCTTTGGTAGTTAGATAAGCTCAATCCCCTTGTCCCATAAAAGTCGTTTGTTTGTAACCCGTCCCAGCCAAAATCTGTTAGGATTGCTTTAATGCCCTTATCTCCCATTGCGCCAAGCATGACCCTCGTTAGGGCATCTTCATAATGATACGCATTGCAGATTGTGGCATTATATCCACAGTCTTCCATATATTGGAATACGCTGTCGGAAGCAAGTATGTATGGCGCTTCAAGTTTATCCTTTTGTTGCCAGTAGGAATAGTTGCCCAAAAGAAATTCAGAGGCTGTGCTGCTATATGCCAGTGAAATGGCGCAAAGAAACACGATTGCGATTAATATTATATTTTTCATCATCTTCTCCTTATTTGACGATAAATTTATGGGTACGAATACCCTGAGCTTGATCAGATACTTTAAGGAAGTACAGTCCGGGCACCAGGTCTGGTATTTGTCCGGTGTAAGATCCCTCCGTCAAGGATGCCTGATCTGCGATATAAGAGCTTATCTTTTGCCCTTTGATATTGAAGATCTCCATCTTGGCACTCTTAAGCTCTTTATATCCTTGCCCCAGAAACTTGATGTTCAGACTCGCTCGGTCCCCAGAAATGGGGTTGGGGAATAGCTGAATCTCCCATTTGGATGATTCCGTATGGGGTGGCAGCACATCATCTTCATTGCTTACTGTGGTGTCAGTTAGGTCTGCATTGCCCAAAAATACGTGAATTCTGCCCGGCGTCCATAGTGGAGCCGGATCGGAATATGGTTGAGAAATGGCGACATCGCAGAATCCATCATTATTAAAATCACCGGCTGCCTTCGCTTGGCCGAATTTCTCGCTAATGCTATGAGGTGTAGGAAACTTAAAATCGTAAGTTCCATTCATGTTCTCGCCTCCCAGCCAAAGCCAAGCTGCTCCATCGTCATCATAATAGTAATTTGAGGCTATGATATCGCTGTAGCCATCGGCATTGAAATCTCCGTGTATGAGACCTGAATTGTAGGATAAATTTGGAATCAACAAATCCCACTGAGCAGATAAATTGCTGGAGCCATACCAGATCCGGTAATAACCTCCTCCGATCCAAGCAACGAAATCGCTGATCCCATCTCCATCCAGATCACCTAAGGGTCCAACAATGGGATTAATTAACATATTAGTATCGTCAGTTATAAGCAGACTGTCACCGGAGGGGATGCTATTTCCCCCAAAGTGCACGGTAATTCTATTGTGGTCATAGTCTTTTGGTTGCGTAGCGGTTATTCTCAAATAATCATCTATCCCATCATTATTTACGTCTCCGATACCGGTCATAAAGTTAAAACCCCTCAATATCGACGACGAGCCGACTTCAAAGATTGTCATTGTAGCCCCATCCAGGATCCAGGAGGATGCTCCATTACTTCGTGTTGCAGTTATCGCGACATCATTATATCCGTCATTATTAATGTCCCCCACAGGCTGGGCATTCAGAGAGCTCACTTCGCTATAGGGATAGCTTAACACATAATCCGGTACAGAGACCGGCTCATCTCTGCCGTAAAAAATGCAAAGTCTAGGTGCCCAATTCTGGTCTTTACCACAATAACACAAGTCTTCCTTACCGTCGTTATTGATGTCTCCCATATTGGTGAGCTGGCCCAGCCCATACTCACCAGAGTAACTACCACAAATGGCTGCATCAAGATTGGCATCGAATTCCTCGCCACCCCAATAGAAATTGATCCTGCCGAATTGACCGGTATTGAGATTAAATACCCCATCCGGATTCCAGTGTTTCTCCAGTGCAACGAGGTCATGGATCCCATCGCCATTGAAATCAAGGCTGGCCATTGTGTGGCCTAAAGCAGCGCCATTGAACTCACCGTACATGGTGCAAAATAAGGGCATGTTGTTTTGTGCAAAGAGGATGCTGATACCAAACAGCATCAGGATTATGATGAGTCTGCACAGGGGGTAAAATTTTTTCTTAGGGTCTTTCATTTTCTTTAATCTCCTTTAGTAAGTTGTTACTTTCTTGGTGGTCAATTGCTTACCGTCTTGTAATATCGACAATAAGAGTATCCCTTTTGGCCAGGACTTAGATTCAAAGGTCATAAGGCCTTCTTTCATATTATCTGAAGGTATATTTTTTGATAGTAGCTTCTGCCCCTTCAGATTAAAAATCTCCAGCTTATAATCGCCCGCATCTTTGAATCCAGAACCTTTGAACAAAAGGTTAAACTGTGTTTCAGGCGAGGAGGCAGGATTGGGATAAACCTCAATCTGCCACCTGTTTAGTTCGACAGCAGGGATCAGCGGATCATCATTAGCCACGGGTCTATCGTGCAGGTCGGCATTACCAGCCATGATATAGACTCTACCAGTAGAAAAGAAACTACTACCTTGCATTGTAAACCAAGGTGCACCCACGGCAATGTCACAATAGCCATCGGCATTAAAGTCACCAGTCGCCTTTGACCAGCCATAATTCATGCAATCGTAGTCTGTAATTCCCAGACTTACAAAATCCAGTGATCCGTTCATGGCAGAGCTGCCCATCCAAATGTACAAGTATCCGCTGTAATATCCTGCTTCATGATCGAACCCTATCACATCCTGATAGCCATCTCCATTCAGGTCCCCATGCACCATAGGATAACCGCTACCTCTTTCGCTTATTTGGTGGGGAAATCCATTGTTATCTCCCGACAGATCAAGGCTCCAATTTTCCGTAATCACCTCACCACCCAGCCATATATGCTGGGAATAATCATACACCTGGCTCCCAGCCGAGAAATCATCATACCCATCTCCATTTACATCTCCCAACGGACAAGCCCAACTCTTTATAATACTATTAGAATCCTCGCAGATGGTCAGGCTATCTGTCTCAGGGAAATTGGGGCCACCGTAGTGTAGCACCAGTCTGTTGTGAGTTTCTCCCATGGGGAGGATCGGAATATGAAGCACACAATCATCAAAACCATCATTGTTCACGTCTCCGATGCCGCACAGGCGAGATAGCCTTTGGCTATTCGTAATTCTTCTAAAGGGTATTGGTTGCGCTGTGTAATCATCCCAAATGTTCATCGTGTACACTGAAGATGAAGAGTCATAGGATAAAATAGCAACGTCATCTCTATTGTCACCATTAATGTCTCCCAAGGGAAGGACAGTTGCACCGAGATAATCCGGATATTGAGATGATAATAGAATATCGGCAGCAGGTTGAGGCTCCGGCCGTCCAAAATATACCGCAACTTGTTTATTATTATCGGCAGCCCACTGCGTCATAATGAGGTCTTCTATTCCGTCCCCGTTAATATCTCCGGCATTGCATATAGTGGAGCCCCGGCCCATATGCCTACTATATGAGCCTGGGATAACAAAATCGGCTACGTTATCAAATCCAGGCCCTCCCCAGTAGAAATAAAGTTTGCCCCAGCAATTTTGATCCTGATAGATCAAGTCTGGATTCCAAGCTAAAGATAATATCACCAGGTCCATGTACCCATCGCCATTAAAATCCAGGCTGGCTATTGATGAACCAAATTCGCAGCCTCCAAATTCACCACTCATGTAGGTCATTACATCAAGGTAATTATTTTGGGCCGAAAGCGGTCCGAGCAAGACGATCATCAGGATCGCCGAAATGTACAATATCAGTTTCTTCATAATTCCTCCTATATGAAGTGATGTTGTAGCCTTGGAGTTAATGCATTTACAGATAACAAACATACAAAACTCCATCATATTCAACAAAAACGTACTGGCCGTTCTGGTCTTCGTACACAATTTTAACGATGGGATCGCTCAATGAACCAGTATAGACAGGTAGAGTTTGGTGGTTAATGGCTGTATAGTCAATAACTGCACAAAGCAAGTTAAGACTCACTACAACCAACACTACGTAAAGCATGAGTTTTTTCATTTTGACACTCCTTGAAATTAGTTCCTATATATATAGTGTCAAAAATGACGCAACTAAGATGCCAGAATCGAAGATATTTTACTTCAGCAGTGAAATAATTTTCTCATAAGACCAGAGTGATCTGCCCATCTCCTTGGGTATCTGTACGTTAGCAGGTATTGGGTGGATTCCAACTATTTCATCTCTTTTACAGCTCTCGATGCTAACATGGTTCCTTTCGTTCAAGCTTATGATGAAAGTAGCGATAATTGGTTTTTTCTTTAGCGTCAGATGAAAGATGTGAAATCTGAATCTTCTGTTACCGATCATCGTGATCCCCCAATCATCTATGCTGGTGATTCCCTGCATTACTTTCAGGATTTCGTCTGTCTGAGCCAGTGAATTTGAGCTTGTGCCTCGAACGTCGCTACTTTCACCTATCTTCTGGATGCTTCTGATGAATTTGAGGATCGCATTGTACTGATTGTAGTTCAAGATGTCCCTTCCAGCTTCCCAACCCATCGCAAGCAGTAGCCTTGATCTCAGATTCTTAACTATCTTGTCTTTCCTTTTTTGAGCCACTGCGCTGCTAACATTCAGGTGTGTAGCATAATCACTTATCTTATCGAAGCGTGCTATAGATTCAAATTCTTTATATTCTTTGGTGCTAAGGATTTCTTTTTTCAGGATGGGATCCAGGCCTTCTATCTGTATTGTGTTATGTGCACACATGACTTTCCTGACTAACTCAGTCTCTCGGCAAAGAGAATCATAGAGTCCTTTTTGCTGCATGATGGACCTATAGTGCTTGCAGAGCAAGTTTTGCGTTAGTTGCTTTAACCACGTATAAATATCCTTTATGTAGTTCTTTGAAGTAAGTAACAGGCGGATTGCTTCCTGAGAGACAGCCTTTGAAAGCTCTGGATCCTGTGTTTTGGACAAGGAATAATGAAGGGAGACTTTTTGGTAGTAATCAAATACATCTTCAACTGCTTTTGGATATGCTGAGTTTACATACTCTTGCGTTAAACCCACATGCGTTTCCGATATTGAGTCTTTTAACACCCGAATTAGGATGGTGTTGGCAATATCGTCAGATATATTCAAAAACTTAAAGCTCTTTAGGCTTTCATCTTGAATACACCTAATGATCTCATCGTACATGGCTCTGTTGAGGTCTTGCACATCATTTTTTAGCACGGGATACTCCCTTCATTTCCAAAATTATCAGCAGTTTCAAACTATTAGTACTTGAGTTGCATGTCAACCTCAAAATCTGTCGCATCCTTATACATCCGTATTTGTCAGCATACAGGGCAGTTCTTTCCTTGCTCCATAACAGAATATCAAAAGCGAGCACAAGGAGAAAGTATGACTGATGCATTGATGAATAGAATCAAATCCCAGCTTGTCAGGCACGAAGGCTTAAGACTGAAGCCTTACCGCTGCACTGCAGGTAAGCTGACCATTGGTGTTGGTCGCAGTCTCGATGACTGTGGGATTGAAGGGACTTCTGGGCTTTAAAAACACTCTTGCTTTCATTGCTTCCGGAGACTGGGAACGGGCTGCCAATGGCATGTTGGCATCAAAGTGGGCAAAGCAGGTGGGGTTCAGAGCGATTGAACTATCAGAGATCAATCCGAATGGGGGCGATATGGGCTTTCACCACGAATTAACACGAATACAAGCACGAATGGGCACGAATCATAGTTGACGATACTATGAGAGAAGTCTATCGGGCTATATATACTGCTTTGGAGAGCTGCCTGTACCTGATCGGTTCTTTGATTGCTAACCCTGAGCAGTGGATATACCAGCAACTGAACGATATCGAGGTGAATCTATGACCGCACTTGAGAAGTTCCAGTCCGAACGTAGCAGAATCACCCAAGCCATCAGTGATGCTTATTGGCAATCGTTCTATAGGATGAACAAATTTGCAGAAACGGTGATCAGAGTTATGCCCAAAATAGCCATTTGCAGTTTTCAGTGATCAGATTTGCAGTTTTCAGTGATCAAGTACACAGGTGAATCTGAGAGATACCATGAAAGAATAAAAAGACCAAAGATCGAGCTTGACAAAAAACAGGGGGTCCACGTTAATGAACATAAGTTCACTTGAAAACTTCAGTGAAATTAGACTACAAGGAGACAATATGCCCCGAGCCAAAACTTTACGGACCCTGCATGATATGCCGGTAGTAAAGGGCTTCCGCCCCCTTTCGATGAGGGCGAATTACCGCCAGGCGGTGATCCTCAAGCTCGAAGAATACGAAGTACTGCGCTTGATCGATTACGAGAAGAAAATCCACGAAGAAGTGGCTGAGATGATGAACGTCTCGCGCCCTACTGTGACCCGTATTTACAACAGCGCGCGCATCAAAATCAGCACCGCGCTGGTGGAAGGACGCAGCTTTTTGATCGAGGGAGGGGACGTGCGTATGGCTCGCAATTTTTATCAATGCGAAGCTTGTATGCATCGCATGAGCTTACTGCTGGATGAAGATAAACCTACGGTTTGCAGCGCTTGTGGCTCGGATAAAATCCTCTCTCTGGCAGACTGCTTTGTACGCGGTTGCCGTCACTGTCGCCGATGCCGATAACTAAAATAACACTAAAAAATCAGGAGATAAAATGAAAATAGCCATTCCAACTGCAGCAGGAGAACTCTGCGAACACTTCGGACATTGTGAGGCTTTTGCAGTCTTTACAATCGAAGATAACAAGATAGTAAAAGAAGAAATGATCGATCCGCCGGCTCATGAGCCTGGTTCACACCCCCGGTTTTTACACGAATTGGGCGTAACCGTCGTTATTTCTGGCGGCATGGGCATGAAAGCCCAGGAATTGATGCAACAAAATGGGATTAAAGTCCTCATCGGAATGTGTCCGCTTCCTCTTAAAGAACTGGTGGAGAAATATTTGCAGGACAAATTAGAATCCGGTGCAAACCCTTGTGATCATTGATGCGGGTAGCGATTGCCAGTGGCAAAGGTGGCACAGGAAAGACCTTTCTAGCGGTAAACCTGGCCCTAAAAGCCGCCGAAACTCAAACTACCCTGCTCATGGACCTGGATGTGGAAGAGCCCAATGGTGGAATCTTCATCCAGGGCGATGACGCTGAAATCCATAAGGTTACGCGTGCGATTCCATCCTGGGATCCCGGTGCCTGCAATCTCTGTGGCAAGTGCATTTCCTGGTGCAAATTCAATGCCCTGATCAAGCTGGGTGAGATGATCCTTGTGATGCCTCCTCTGTGCCATTCCTGCTATGCTTGCAGTGAACTCTGCCCCATGCAGGCTTTGCCCATGGAGCAGCAATCCCTGGGCGAAATCCGGCATCTCAAACTAGGCAAGCTGGATTTTACCGAAAGCAAACTGGATGTAGGATTGGAACAGTCCTCCCCCTTGATCGAAAGAACCCTGGAGCTTGCCGATGAACTCTTTGCCGATAAGGAGCTCCAGATCCTGGACAGCCCTCCCGGCACGGCCTGTGCGATGGTTTCTGCGGTGAAAACCGTGGATTATGTAATCCTGATCAGCGAACCCACGCCTTTTGGAATCTTTGATCTGAACCTGGCCGTGGAAACAGTGCGCCAATTGGGACTGCCCTTCTCTGTGGTAATCAATCGCGATGGAATCGGCAATAACGACATTTATGATTATTTAGAAAAAGAGGGAATCCCGCTTTTGGCCAAAATCCCAAATCAACGCAAGATTGCCGAAATGTACTCGCGGGGAGAGATCATTTACCAGCAAGTACCGGAAGTAGATGAGGCCCTGGAACAGATCTTGAGCAAGCTAAGGAGTTTGTCATGAAAGAGATAGTAATCATCTCCGGAAAAGGCGGCACCGGCAAGAGCTCGATCTGTGCAGCCCTGGCCTATGTGGCCAAAGAAGAAGTGGTAGTAGCGGATTGTGATGTGGATGCCGCTGATCTGCATCTGATTTTAAACCCCAAGAATAGTGAAGTCCAAGATTTCTACAGCGGAGTCATAGCCGAAATCGATCCCAAGAAATGCATTGCCTGTGGCCTCTGCCAGCAGATCTGCCGTTTCGATGCCATCGAACCCTTTAAAAAGGCATATCGCGTGATAGATATGGAATGCGAAGGCTGCGGCTATTGCTATTATATCTGCCCCGAGGATGCGATCACCCTGGTTGAGCAAAATGTGGGAAAATTCCTGGTCTCAGACACCCGCTATGGCTGCACACTGGTGCATGCGCATCTGAAGATCGGAGCGGACAACTCCGGAAAGCTCGTGGCCAAAGTCAAAAGCGAAGCCAAAGCCCGCGCCAATGCCGAGCATAAAGCTTACATTCTGGCAGACGGTTCTCCCGGCATCGGCTGTCCCGTGATTGCTTCTTTGTCCGGAGCGGATTATGTTATCTTGGTAACAGAGTCCAGCAAGTCCGGGCTCAGCGATCTGAAGCGGGTGCAGGAATTGGTCTCGAAGTTCCAGATTCCCTCTGCTTGCATCGTAAACAAAGCGGATATCAACCCCGGTGTAACCAGTGATATCCACAAATATTTAACTAAGAACAAGATACATCACATGGGAGATATTCCTTATGCGGAAGATTTCCATAAGGCTATCGCCATGGGACGCTGTCTAATAGAAGAAAATAAAGAAAGATGGCTGCCGATCTTTACAGATTATTGGCAGGATATCAAGGAGAAAATATGAGAATCATCTTTACCTCCACAGGCGAAGGCTGGGACTCCAAAATCGATCCCCGCTTTGGACGCACAGACTTCATTCTGGTCTATGATACCGAAAAAGACGAGCTTGAAGCACACGACAATCGGGAAATCAAAGAAGTAGCCCATGGTGCCGGTCCCAAAACCGCGCAGAAGATCCATGAGCTCAAAGCTGATGTGCTGATTACCGGAAATGGCCCCGGCGGAAACGCTGCGACTATATTAAATAAGATGCCCCTGAAGATCTTTATCAGAGCAGGTGGCATGAGCATTCGCGAGGCCTATGAAGCTTATAAAGACGATGCCCTGGAACCAGGCGCACAATAAAAAGGAAGAGATATGGCAGACGATAAAGACTTACAGGTTCAAGAGAATCTGAAAAAATTCAAACACAGCATTATGGTGATGAGTGGCAAAGGCGGAGTAGGGAAAAGCTTCGTCGCCGTCAATCTGGCTTATGGATTGGCCATGCAGGGCAAGACAGTGGGCATCTTGGATGCCGACGTGCACGGTCCCTCGATAGCCAAGCTTACCGGAGTGGAAGGCATGAGTATTCCCACGTCTGAGAGTGGCAAACCTGCCCCCATCCAAGCGCTCTCAAATCTCTGTGTGCTTTCTGTGGCCTCATTGATCTCCTCCGAAGATAGCGCGCTGATCTGGAGAGGCCCGCTTAAAATGGCGCTGATCAAGCAGTTTTTCAGCGATTTTGAATGGCCGGAATTGGATTATCTCATCGTAGATCTTCCTCCCGGAACCGGTGATGAGCCGCTTTCCATAGTTCAGACCCTGGGCCATGTGGATGGAGCTGTGATAGTTACCACCCCGCAGGATCTGGCTATTCTGGATGTGAAGAAATCGGTGAATTTTGCTCAACAGCTCAAGGTCCCTATCCTGGGCTTTGTGGAAAACATGAAGTATTTCCGCTGTCCGAAGTGTGGTGAAGTTACCCAGATCTTTAGCGGAAAAGGCATCGAAAAGCTGATCTTTGATCATCAGATCGACCTTTTAGCAGAGCTGGAACTGGATCCCAACATCGTGCGTTCTGGCGATGAAGGAAAGCCCTACATCTATTTCTACAACAAGTTCCCAGCCGCCCAAGCCCTCATGGAAATGGTCCTGAAGGTCATGGAAAAGGTTGAAGGACCTGAAGAAGCTGAAAAGAAAGAAGAAACTCCGAAACACTAGATAAGTAGTTCACTAATATATTGAACTCCAAGAGGCTGTGGCTATGAGGCTGCAGCCTTTTTGCTTTACTAACTATTCCCCGCTTCTGGGATGCCCTTTTTCATAAGCCGCTTTGATATCTGCCAGGCTGAGATGGGTATAGATCTCGGTGGTGGCGAGATCTGCGTGTCCCAGCATCTGCTGGATAGCCATGATATCTGCGCCATGTGACAAAAGATGGGTGGCAAAAGAATGCCGGATGGCATGCGGCGAATAGCCTTTTTCCCGCGCTATCAAAGCTATATAGCGCATGAGGATAGTCCTGAGCTGCTTGGAGTCAAAATCCTTGCCGTTGCGGGTGAGAAAGACCTTATCGGAGCTATCTTTGGTGACAAATTCAGGGCGCAATTCCAGATATTCATTCAGGCTTTCCAGGGCAAAGGAACCTATCGGGATCAGCCGCTGTTTATTGCCTTTACCGATCACCCGGATCAGCTTCTTGCGTTGGTCGACATCGCTGAGCCTGAGGCCTGCCAGCTCCATCAAACGCAGGCCGCAGCTATAGAGCAGCTCCAGGATCGCCCGGTTACGCAGGCCAAACTTGCTGCTGGTATCGGGTATGCGCAGCAGCGCTTGCATCTCTTCTTCCGAAAAGAACTTGGGCAATTTTCTTTCATATTTAGGTCGGCGGATTTTGCGCATGGGATTGTCCTGGATCTGTCCCTGAATTTTAAGATATTTGAACCATGTGGACAAAGCTGAAAGTTTTCGGGAAAGTGTGCGATTGCCATCCGGCCGTTCAGAAAGCCAGCGCAAAAAGCCACGAATATGAATAGGGGAGATTTCAGGAACCTTGCAACCGCCAAATTCGCTCTCCAGATAGTCCTCAAATTGCTCCAGATCAATGCGATAGGATTCTATCGTGCGCGGGCTTTTGCCTTCTATGCTGAGCTGGTCCAGATGTTTTTGTATCCAGATATTCATCGCTTCACTTCCTTATTTTAGTCTAAAGTCATTTTTTGCTTGCCTTAATCCTTGTCGAGTAAAAACTTGGTTTAGATAGCTGGAGGTAAAATGAACCAACATATAGATAGCAGCGCCAGAATAGGAAAAGAGGTCCAAATCGGGTACAATACCGTGATTTTGGACCAGGTAATTATCGGCGATCACTGCCTGATCGGCCACAATGTGGTGATCCATAGCGGCAGCATCATCGGGGATAATGTGCGGATAGATGATAACGTGATCATCGGAAAAAAGCCGCTGTCTTCACCCCGCAGTATCTTCAAAGTGGCGGACAATCTTGCCCCTGCCAAAATAGGCAGCTATTGCCAGATCGGGGCAAATGTGGTGATCTATGCCCAATGCGAGATCGGCGAGCGCAATCTCATCGCAGATCTGGCCACGATCCGCGAAAACGTCAAAATCGGTAGCCTCAATATCGTGGGCCGCAATGTCGCTATCGAAAACTATTGTCAGATCGGCGACCGCAACAAATTCGAAACCAATGCCTACATCACCGCTTATTCCGTGGTGGAAGACTACTGCTTCGTAGCACCTTGCGTGGCAACCAGCAACGATAACTATATGGCGCGCGACCTGGAACGCTTCAAACACTTCAAAGGCATCACCATGAAAAGCGGCAGCCGCATCGGGGTACAAGCCACCATCCTACCCGGAAAGGTGATCGAAAGCGATGGCACCGTGGCCGCAGGTGCTGTGGTAACCCGTGATGTACCAAGCGCCAAGATCGTGGTAGGCAGTCCCGCCAAAGTTCTGCGCGATGTGCCCGAGAATCAACTCTTAAAGAACAATATGGATAAATGATTATGAAAGCACTACTTATCATACCTACTTACAATGAGATCAAGAACATAGACCGCATCATCCGCACGGTCTTAAGTAAAGCAAAGGATCTGGAAGTATTGGTGATGGACGACAACAGCCCAGACGGTACGGCAGACGCAGTAAAAGCCCTGATGCAGACCGAACCCAGGCTGCGTATCATCGAGCGGCCAGGCAAGATGGGACTGGGCTCTGCCTATGTCACCGGCTTCAAATATGCGCTGGACAAAGGCTATGAATTCATCCTGGAGATGGACGCAGATTTTTCGCACAATCCGGATGACGTCCCCCGCCTTTTGGAAGCTGCCCAGAAATATGATCTGGTGATCGGCTCGCGCTATTCAAACGGTGTGAACATCGTCAATTGGCCATTTAGACGGCTCTTGATCAGCTACTTTGCCTCAAAATATGTGCGCATCATCACCGGCATGCCCATCAAAGACCCCACCGGCGGTTTCAAATGCTTCCGCAGCAAAGTGCTGAAAGCGATCGATCTGGATAAGATTCTCTCCGATGGCTATGCCTTCCAGATTGAGATGAATTTCAAGGCCTGGACCAAGGGATTCCACATCAAAGAGATCCCGATCGTCTTTACCGAACGCTCTGAAGGGGAATCCAAGATGAGCCACAAGATAGTCTTGGAAGCAGTCTGGATGGTGTGGTTTCTGCAATTCCGCAAGCTCTTGGGCAGGCTCCACTAAAGCCAGGGCGCACTATGCTGGAAAGAATAAACAATCCTGCCCTGCAAACTGAAGACAAAGATTTCGACCGGGCGCTCAGGCCCAAAACCCTGCAAGACTTTATCGGCCAAAATCATATCAAAGAACTGCTGGATATCAGCATCCAGGCGGCCCGGCTGCGGGGTGAACCTCTGGATCATGTGCTGCTTTATGGCCCTCCGGGCTTGGGAAAGACCACTCTGGCCTCCATCATTGCCCGCGAAATGGGGGTGGAGATCACAGTTTCCAGCGGTCCGGTGATCGAAAAGCCCTCCGATCTGGCAGGTGTGCTGACCAATCTGGGACGCCATGAAACGCTGTTTATCGATGAAATTCACCGTCTATCGCACGTGATCGAAGAATATATCTATCCCGCCATGGAAGATTTTGAAATGGAGATTATCCTGGATAGCGGACCTTCTTCCCGAACTCTCAAGATCCCTCTGGAGCCCTTTACTTTGATCGGCGCCACCACCCGGGCCGGGCTGCTGACCCCACCTCTGCGAGACCGTTTTGGCATCGTGCTGAGGCTGGACTATTACGATCAGGAAGCTATAGAAAGGATCATCAAGCGCTCTGCCAGGCTGCTGGATGTGCCGGCTGAAGAAGATGGCATCAAAGAGCTGGCCAGAAGAAGCCGTGGCACTCCCCGCATCGCGAATCGCCTGCTCCGCAGAGTACGGGATTACGCTCAGATCAAGGGTACAGGCGTGATTACATTGGAGATCGCACTCGCAGCACTCACCATGCTGCAGGTGGATCATGCCGGGCTGGATGAGATGGATAAACGCATACTCACCACCATCATAGAGAATTACCGGGGTGGCCCGGTGGGTGTGAAAACCATTGCCACAGCCATCGGCGAAGATTCTGGCACCATAGAAGAGATTTTTGAGCCCTATCTGGTGCAACAGGGGTTTTTGGAGCGCACCACCCAGGGCCGCAAAGTCACCTTCAAAGCCTATAAGCATCTGGGACTGAGCCCGAACGTGGATCAAAGCGAAATCTTTTAATCAAAGTAGATGGGCTATAGCAAAAATATCGGGCACAATTTCATCACGCAGATCCTGAAGATCATCTTTGGGGTCTTTACAGGGGTGATCGTTGCGCGCTCTCTGGGCCCTACCGGACAGGGCTATGTAGCCTATATCCTCTTGATCTTCAATCTTCTGGGCGGCTTTGGACATTTTGGGCTCACCTCAGCGGTGATGTATTTCCAAAAGAAAAGCGCCTTTGACCGCAGCCAGATATACAGCTCCAATGTAAATACTCTGAGCCTGATCTCCATAGTATTGGTGGTTTTGGTCAGCCTGGCCAGAAGCTGGGGCTGGCTCCTGGATTCCTACAGCACGGTGTATATCGTGGGTGGCCTGTTTCTGATGGTTTCCACGATCTTTACCAGCCATCATCAGGCCTGGCTGGTGGGCGATGAAAAGATCATCCAAAACAACAATATTGGCCTGATCGTCTTCTTTATCCGCAGCCTGGCGATCGTGATCTTCTGGCTTTGGGGCCTGCTCACTCCGCTCAGCTTCTTTTACATCATGGTGGCTACCATGCTCTTGTGGTTCATCATCATCCAGCTCGCGCTGAAAGAAAAGTATCTATTTCTGCTAAGCTTGCCCGTCCTGAAAGCGGAATTCAAATACGGCGCCTTTGGCTGGTGGTCTGCACTTTTTGCCTACCTGCTGCTCAGGGTGGATCAGATCATGATCAAACAAGTGCTGGGGGTGAGTGAACTGGGCATCTACAGCATCGCGGTGATCATCGCGGAGCTGATGTTCCTGCTCCCCACAGCCATTACCAGCGCTCTGATCGGGCGGCTGTACAATCTGCCGGAGCAGGATAATGGCAGTGCTCTCACTGCCCGCACCATCCGGCTCAGCTTCTATGTCTGCCTCATCCTCTCATTCATCGGGATTTTGGGCAGTTTTCTGATTCCGCTGGTCTATGGAGCAGCCTTTGCCAGAGCCACCTGGGTCACCATCATCCTGCTCCCCGGAGTTCTTTTTGCCTGTATTCCGCGGATCGCCTCGCCCTGGTTCTATGCCCAAGGCAAACCCCATATCCATCTCTGGATCACCTTTTCCGCCTTTGCCCTGAACCTAGGTGCGAATCTGATTTTGATCCCCAGAATGGGCATCAACGGCGCTGCCTTGGCAACTACCATCGCCTATGCAGTATATGGTGTGTGGTATGTCATTCAGCTTGCCCTGGGTGAGAAATTTGGCTTCGCAGCGCTGCTGAAACCTAATCTCCAGGATTGGCAGTTGATTCGAAACCTTCTGCCGTCTGCACTGAAAGGCACGAAGCTGCCATAACGTTAAACATTAAAGGTTAGATCTTAGACGTAAAGGATAGACGTTAAGCGTTAAAACGCTGTAACGCTAAAACGTTAAAACGCTGAAACGCTGAAACGCCAAACCCATAAAACCCTAAAAACCTATAGTTCAATTCCTCCTTGAAAGACTATAGGCAGCGGTTTTAACCGCTGTGCAACAAGCTACTACCCGCCACAAGACTTTTCCCCGGTCTTTTAAGGCCGGGCACCCGCAGCTCAATCTATCACCCCACACATTATCTGCATTTGGCAGAGCACGGAAAACACTCCTATAATATATCCATCGAGCTGGATGGGTGATCAGAGAAGCCTTGTGTTCGGATGCGCCTGTATGATTTGTGGAAAATGAAACAATATAGCTGCGGGTGCCTGGCCTTAAAAGACCAGGAAAACGTCTTGTCCAGGCGTCAGCTCATAGCGTGGAGGTTAAAACCCCCACCTAACGTCTTTCAAGGCGGGTATGCCCCTTTCGTCTTTTAAGGCAGACATAAACCGTTCATCTTTCAAAACTCTCCTTTCTCCCATTTGTTGCCGTAGAGATGCCGTGGTGATAGCAGGATTTATTCCCACTATCGCCACGGCATCTCTACCATGAGCTATACAGGAAGAACTCTGCAATTTGCGGGATGGGAAGGCTGAAGAAGAAAGCAAAGAACATAGTAAAGTATCCAAGTCTTAAAGCCGGCAAAGTCCCATCGGGACGCTAGTTAGATAGCACCCCCGATAAAACAAACAACCACTTTACCCCAAGCCGATCACTCAGTTCTGCATCTATGATCATGCCCCAGCAATCTTACACTATTTAATCATGATCATTTTCTTGGTGGCATTGTATTTACCAGCATTCATTTTGTAGAAGTATACGCCGGAGGAAACAACGCGGCCAGCATCGTCGGTACCATTCCACACAGCATTGTGTTGGCCAGCGGCTTTGATCTCGTTGACGAGCCGTTTTACTCTTTGTCCCCTGAGGTTATAGATCTCGATCGACACCGGCGCAGCCTCTTTCACGCTGTAGCGGATAGTGGTGGTCGGGTTGAACGGATTCGGGTGGTTGCCTTGCAGGACTGTTGTGAGAACAGGGGCCACTTCGTCATCGTTATCGGTAATGTCACCGGAGTGAACCGATACATGGTCAACGTAGAAGACGAAGGCATCGTCAGATACGCAGCGAATGGCGATGTAAACATCCTGGTTGTTATATGCTGAGAGGTCATAGGTGTATTCAGTCCACTCTGCAGGAGCTACCACATGTTCTGCACCGGTCAGATATTGGAATTCCTGATGGATGATGGTGGGCATGGTGGACACACCAACGCGGAACTGCTCCGGATATTGTGTAATGTGGCTTTTAGCCGCAAATTTCAGCATGCTATTTCCTTCCAGACTGATCTTTGGTGTAATCAACCAGTCGTTATTGGGACTATTCACAGCGGCAAAGCAGGCAGCCATCTTCTCACCTTCATAAACATCCATATTTTCGATAGGAGGTACGGTGGCTGAAGGATTGAAGACAGTGTATGCCATAGGGCTTCCGCTGCCAGGGAAGTCGATACCGGTAAAACAATATGTATCAGAATTATCGAGATCCAGAAGGGTCCACGGAGTCATATCGGTGCTGAAATCTGCATAGTCCTCAAAGCCGTCTGAGAAGATCGCATCAGCAAGCTGCAGATTCACGTTTACATCTATTGTGGCAGGCAGGGATTCACCGCTGCTGTAAATGGCGGTAACGGCGTATCTGTAGATGCCAGAATCAAGGTTTTCATCTGTATAGTTCAGGGTGTTAGCATTATTAACATTGCCGACCGCTACACCATCACGATAGACTTTGTATCCCAAAAGTGCTCTTGGGCCGTTCATCTTCTGGGCGCTCGGGGCAAAGCCAGGATTGTGGCTCATGCTAAAGCTGCTGGTTTGCGGTGCTCTGAGAGCTTCCACAATGCCGCCAGGTGCAAAAGCCGGAGCTGAGATCTCATGATCCACATAGCCCTGGATGGACCAGTTGAACCTGAAAGTAGGGGAAGTATCTGTTAAAGAGCACCAGCCGTCTTCATTGATCATATTACCTTTACCTTCAACCACGGGGCCTTCGTCGCAACCTAAAGGGAGTCCTCCCGCGGTATTGGCTTCATAACCGATCCAGAGTTCACCGGAGATGGGGATGGGAACCATGGTGGTGAGCAATACTTCATTCCACTGGTAGATATCAAGATTGTCTGCCAATTGAGAGTGTACAAGGGTGCCGGGATCAGCAGCGCTGCCGCCGGTCCAGACTTTAACGGTATATACGCAGTTTTCTTCAGTGGGTACAAACTGGACATGAGTGAGGGTGGAGCCGTGGTATTCTGACAGATCATCTGCATCAAAACGATGGGCCACTTCATATATTGCGGGTTCAAGTGTTCCGACACCATTACCAAAAGCAGCGGGATTGCACCAGGTGATCCATTCGCCTGTAGGCGGAGGTTCTGGAGAATCCCAACAGAGATTGACATCGTTTCCAACCACATCAGCTTGAAGGTTGCTGGGCGGCTGGAGATCATCTGTGCGCTCATAGGCAGTGGCATTGATTTCAATAGCTTCGCCTATATTTACGTCAGTATTAGCGTAAAGCACCGTTCCCAAAATGAGGCAGAGGAACAGACTGAGTATAGTTAGCTTCTTCATAATAAATTCTCCATTTATTTGTGTTTTAAAATAATGTTTTGCTTACTGAGTGCCTATGCATTTGTATATGGCTAATCTCTGTAGTGTTCCAAATGCTGATTTAAGTTCCAACTCATTGTTTCTTAGGTTTTTTTCAGAGCATTCTTACTGTCCTCTTTCATTACACCATATATATTGTCTCATTGCCAATTCCTTTGTCTTCATCTCTTCTTTATCAATCAATTTCTTTTTCACTTTAGCTACCTTGTTGCGATGGGCCGAAGCTGGTGCTTCGGGCACTTTGCGAGCAGCAGGAAGCTACTTCATCACAGTAATGCGGCGCACACTCTGCCGTCCATCTTGTTGTATGGCGACGAGATAGATGCCGGAGCAGAGCTTGCGGCCGTTGTCATCACAAGCATCGAAGCTGAATTGATGCGTACCGGGGCTTAAATGAGAGTCTGTCAGCCTTCGCAGCAGCCTGCCTTTGAGGTCGTAAATCTTTACGCTGCATTTACCCGCCTTAGCAAGATCAAAGCTGATCTGTGTGCCTGAAGTAAACGGATTGGGGAAAACCCTGATCATCAAATCGCTTATAGCCGGAGCATGGGGATCGGAATTACTTACGGGAAATATTCTCAAAACGGGATAGCCTGCCGGCGGTTCTCCCTCCCAACCCCAGTTATGTTCAAAATCCCAATTCACATACGTGCTTGCGTCGCCCGGATAATGCATCTGAATGGTGTTTCTGCCTTCGCCAACCGGAGAGCTGGGGCATGCGGAACTCTGCATATCCCAGTAGCAATTTACCACGTTTGCTGCGTCTCCGGAGCCGGCAAAGCCTCCCGGAGTATATTCTATGGAGGTCACAAGGCCAGTACTGTAACAATTTTGCACAAAGGAACCAGATGTGATTATCCAGCCGGCAAAACCCCCGCTGGTGCGTATTCCATCCACAGTTCCGGTGCTGAAGCAATTTGAAATTGCGGAGTTGCTCATTTGGCCAACAAAACCTCCCGCCGGCCAACCGGTATTTACATGGCCAGAGGCATGGCAATTTTGAACCGTAGAAAATGATCTAAGACTACCAACCAAACCCCCCGCGATATAAATCGTATTCACATCCATAGTGCTAAAGCAATTCACGATATTCACCCTTTCAGTATCGCCAACAATTCCCCCACACGTATCGCCACCACTCAATAGACCGATGCCAGCAGTGCAGCCGGAAATCAGGGTATCAGAAGCTTGACCCACGATGCCTCCCACCCAGGATGAGCCATGTAAGTCTCCCTCAAAGCTGCAATCTATGATGCTGCTGCCCCCATCAGCTGTTCCTACCACTCCTCCCACCTGGTATCGACAATTATTTGAAGAGATAAGCTCCACCGCACAATCTCGAATAACGGAAGTCGTTAGCAGTCCCACGATTCCGCCCACGCTTTCGCAACCTTCTATCCCTACATTGGCCCGGCAGCCAATGATCTCAGATGCATAGGCAAAGGAGACCATGCCTCCGGTAAAATCGTAACCTTTTACCATGCTGAACTCAATCTTACTATTGCTCAAGGTGCTGAATTCTAACCGCCCTACCAGGGCCGCAGAGGGATAGCCACAGATTACATCCGCACTACAGAGCGTGATATTGCGGATATCGGCATTATAGGCAACTCCGAAAAGCCCATTATATCCACTGGGTTTGCGTATAAAAAGCCCCCAGATCTGGTGGTTATCGCCATCGTAAGAACCTATGAAGGGATCGCTAAGGGTGCCAATGGGAGTCCAGCCCTCATCTACATTGTAAGGAGGCCTGGCAAGGTTTATATCAGCCGTTTGATGATAGTGGGCAGAAAGATTGTAACGTACCTGGTTTAGCTGATCTGAAGTAGCTACCCAATAGGGGTCTTCCACCGTTCCGCTACCCCCGTCAAATTGGCCCCAGAGAGTAGACCAGAAGAGAAGCAGAAACAAGGTAAATCCAAGGCTGCGTATTTTCATGTGTTCATCTCCTTATGATCCGGATCACAGCTTTTGGGTCTGCTTTCGACTATTCGGCGCAGCGCAAATACCGTCATCAAAGATCCTGTTGGCAGTATTCTATATAAGTATAGAGATGTCAAGCTTTTTGTGGATTATTTTCACATCCCGCAGGGCAGCAAGTGACGTCGCAAAACGGTAGCTGGAACCTCCAACCCATCAACAGCCGGGTTTCGAGCCGGAATATGAACAGCCCCTACGGCAACGATTACTATAACGGTTTCCGGCTCAGCAGATCTGGCCTGTAGCGCAGGACGCTGTTCCTGCGGAATATAATATCGACATGTTTAAGAGAAATAAAGGACGCAGGTAGCTTTCGCAGAAAAAGCTTCCTGCGAAAAGATGCTTGTGTAAACGGCAATGTGTTTTGCGAGAATTTGATGAAGTGGGGAGTTCCGTAGGAACGGCGTCCTACGCTACGATCTGGGGACGCTGTTGTCTTTCTGCTTGACAAATAATGCCCCTCCAAAATACTGCATTTTCAAGATAAATAACAAGGAGAAATGATGTACGCCATCGTAGATATCAAAGGATTTCAGTTCAGGGCCGAAAAAAACGCAGTGCTTCGCGTTCCCTTGCTGAATACGGCAGAGCCTGGTCAGGTTTTAGAATTTGACCGCGTACTTCTGGTTCGCAAGGACGAGGAAGTATTAGTCGGCACTCCCGTAGTAGAAGGCGCTTTAATCGTAGCAGAAGTTATCGAGCACGGTAAAGGTAAAAAGAAGATAATCTATCATCACAAACGCCGCAAAGGCTACAGGGTGAAAAAGGGTTATCGTGAGCAATACACCGATATTAAAGTTACCGATATTCGGGCTTAAGGAAGGATGGATTTATGGCAACCAAGAAAGGTGGCGGGAGTACTCGCAACGGTCGTAATAGCAACCCCAAATACCGTGGTGTGAAAAAGCACGGTAGTGAACATGTCTTAGCCGGCAATATCATCGTGCGTCAAAAAGGCACTAAGTTTCACCCCGGCGCTAATGTGGGCATGGGTCGTGATTTTACTCTTTTTAGCCTCATTGATGGACAGGTAAAATTTACCACCAAGCAAACTGGCAGAAAATACGTAAGTGTAGAAGCTATCAGCGAATAGCAGAAATATTATAGAAAAGCAAAAAGCGGAGCATCTGCTCCGCTTTTTCGTATTTAATAAATAGTAGCTTTACTTGATATGGGTCTGGAGGATGGAGCGCATTTCTCCGCTATCCAAAAGGTCCTGCAACGCAGCTTTGATCTTCTGATTCTGCTTGTCATCGATACGCATGGCGATCCCATAGGATTCATCGGTCTTGATCAGATATTTGGTGGTGATGGGCAGGCGATCTTCATAGCCCTGCACTACCACAGCATCGTTTATTACCAGGTCTATATCGCCTTTGATGAGATCCTGCAAAGCTTCAGCAATATCCGGGTATAAGAAGAGCTGGTTTACCGCCAGCAGATTCTTCATCAGCAGGTTTTCTTGCACCCATTGGTGAGCTGTGGTGCCACTGGTGATGCCAATCTTGTAGGCTCCTATCTCATTGCCGCTCTTGATCTTTATAGGGCTGTCTTCATTGGCTATCACTGCCAGATCGACCACATAGTAGCCTTGGGAAAATTCGACCTGTCGGGAGCGTTCTTCCGTGATAGACATGCCCGAAATGGCAATATCTATCTTACCTGAAACGACTCCGGGGATCAGATTATCAAAATCCATAGGGATGATTTCATAGGGTTGCTCCAGTTTTTCGGCAATCTTATGCGCCAGATCTACGTCCACACCCACGAAGGCGCCATCCACTTTGGAGCCAAAAGGTGGGAATTCCATATTCATGCCTATCTTCAAAGTGGGCTTTTCTTTGGCGGTGCAGGCTGCCAAAAGCAGGACTGCGAGAATGATCAAAAAGGATCGCATTCTAAAACTCATGTGGTTCCTCCCATATGGGTATGTGTTATTAGCTTAGTTGTGTGCTCTATTTGTCGGTCTCTTTTACAATTAACTTGTTGCCTTCGATACCCAGGATTTCGACCTTTATCCCTTTGGCCAGAGCGCTGTGATCTTTGGTAATGGCCACCCACTCTTCACCACCCACTTTCACGTAGCCTCTGCCATCGGTGGGGATAGCCTGGGTCACATGGGCCAGCTTGCCCTTGAGGGCAAAGACATTGGTCTCCGGACCGGGGTTCGCCAATACTCTCTTGCCGAGCCGGCGCATGGAAAGAAAAGCTAAGAAGCTGATGATGGCAAAACAGAAGATCTGGAGCCAGAGATATCTCTGGACAAAGGGCAAAAGAGCCAAAAGTCCGGTAACGATGGCACCGATGCCCAAGGATAGAAAGAAGAAAGCGGGATCAAAGATCTCGATGATTACAAAGATGATACCAAGTATCAACCAAATGTGCCAGGCAAGCAGTACCATGATAAACTCCTATAAATTATTTGTTTTCTGTACCCTCTGATTCATTTTGTTCAGATGAAGAGTCTTTGTCTTTGTAGATGCGTTTAATCTTGCGTTTGCTATTGCTCCCATATCGGGAAGCGTAACGGGAGTAATTTGAGTAACCGCCATAGCCGCCATAGCCACCATAGCCGCCCGCTCCTGGGAGTCTGGGGCTACGAATGCCGAGGGCAGAGAGAAAGTACATCAAAAGTTTGGTGCCATAAAAGACCAGAACAGCACCGATACTGAGGGTGATAAGCCATTTGATGAAGTTCTTGGCAGTGCTTTTGAGCAGGCTGGTCCATCCTCCAGAAGTTTGTCTGGGGCTAAGGGTGAGATACAAAAGCAGGTTGTCGCTATTGCGCAGTTTGTCCAGATTGCTGCGGGAAGACTGAATCAGACTGTGCAGGGCTTCTTTACGGTCGTTTTGTGCGGTGGCAGGCTGACGGATTTTGTTGAGTTCAGTCAGTTCACTTTCGTAAGACGCAAGTTTTTCACTTTCGTTTTTAGAATCCAGATTCACCAAGGCGGTGTCAATCTGTTCCACCTGAGGACCCACTGTGCCCAAAGTCTCCAGTTCACCGATCACGGTATAGAGCTTATCTTGCGGAATCGAAAAGACATAAGCACCAAAGCTGCCTTCATTCTGTTTGCGAATACGCTGTTTGGAATACTTGTCCATGATCTGATTGATACCTTCTTTGGCTTTTGCGACATTAGCTGTGCTAAAGCCAATCTTAGCTTTGTTGATAAACTTCAGATCACGGTATTCATTGGCACTGGGCTTAAAATCCATGCTTGTTGTACTATGCTTTTTGCCATAAGACTCATAAGCGGTCATCGCTACTGCTAAAAATACGATAAAGATGGCTACACCTTTGACTTTGCTTTTTGAAGATTTTTTCACATCTTCCCCTTTCTTTCTATTATAGTTTTCTCAGTTCTTCGGCGTGTCTCAAGGAGGCCTCAGTGATCTTGCCGGAAAGCATTCTGGCGAGTTCCCTGGTGCGTTCTGCTTTGCTTAAGACAGTTAGGGTCACGGTCGTTTTAATATCGCTATTTTTCGTCACAGCGATATGGGTATCGGCCTGAGCTGCGATCTGCGCCAGATGCGTGATGCAAAATACTGGATGACGGCAGGCAATCTTGCCAATGCAAGCTGCCACGCTTTCAGCGGTTTTCCCGCCTATGCCGGCATCAATCTCATCCAAAATCAGCAGTCTGGGAGCTTCACGAGCCACAAGTACTTCTTTGATTCCCAATAGGATGCGGCTGAGCTCTCCACCACTGGCCACGGTCGCAAGCGCTTTCAGGCTGCTACCGGGATTGGCGGAAAACAGAATCTCCATCCTATCCTGTCCGCTCTCTGTGAAAGCAGACAAGGAATCTGATTGTAATATTTCCTGCTGGGGTTTTTTGTCAATATCAATTTGTAGTCTGGCATCTTTCATGGCCAATTGGCGGATGCTGTTCTGCAACTCCTGGGCAAGTTTTACGGCAGCTTTCTGCCTTTTATCGCTCAAAAGATCGGCGAGTTTTACCAGTTCTTTGACTTCTTTCTCTACTTTGTCGCTCAGCTCCTGGATCGATTTATCAAAGTCTTCCAGGGCCAGGATTTCCTGCCGTCTGCTCTGAAAGAGCTCCTGCAATTCCTTCACGTTTTTGACCTTGTGTTTGTGCAAAAGCTCGTTGATGGCATTCAGTCTAGATTCGATGGCAGAGAGTCGGGCCGGATTGTAGGCCAGGTTGTCGCCGATTTCGGATAAGCTGGAAGATACACAGCGCAGAGCTTCCATGGCCTCCACTAAGGCCTGGGCAGCATTGTTCAGGGCGGGATTCAGAGTCTTGAAGCTCTGAAGTCTATTGCTGTACAGGCTGAGCTGGTCAAAAATGCTATCTTCCTTTTCAAATGTTTCCTGCTTCATGCTTTGGCTGAGTTCCAGGATATCCAGGCTGTTGTTTTGCAGCTCGTATTCCTGTTCCAAAAGAGTGTCTTCACCGGTTTCCAGGGCGGCCTTTTCTAGTTCTTCATGCTGATAGCGATAGAGCTCCAGTTTTTGCTTTTGCTCATTCTGCCGGCGGATCATGTCTTGCAAGGTCTGGCGCTGGGCCTTGAGCTCACGAAAGCTCTGGGTAAAGCTGTCTCTCAGCTTGATGGTATCGGCATAGCGATCCAATAGATACAATTGATGGGAGTTCGAAAGCAGCTTCTGCTGGTCGCGTTGGTGATGAAAGTCTATCAACAGAGCCTTGAGGCCCTTCATTACGGCAGCTGTTACCTTTCTGCCGCCAATGTAGTAAGCGGATTTTCCAGCAACCGAGATTTCGCGCGCCAAAATCAGTTCGTCTTCGGGTGGGGTATTAATCTCTTGCAGGTAATCATTTAGCTCTGGATCTGCAGTGGGCAGGAAAGTCGCCTCCAGATAGATAGGCTGGCTCACGTCGTAAGCTTCCAGCCCCATGGCGCTTTCGCCAAAGATCAGACCGATGGAGCCCACGATGATGGATTTGCCGGCTCCGGTTTCTCCAGAGATCACGGTAAGCCCGGCTCCGATCTGCAGGCGCAGCTCTGGCAACAGGATATAGTTCTTGATATAGATTTCGCTCAGCATTACTTGCCCAGATGCATTTTGTTGCGCAGAATGCGGTAAAAGGTGCGTTTGGAGAGTTTGATAAAGTTTACATGCCTGGTGGAGGCGGTGATATGAATCTCATCCTGATCCTGGATGGGGCAGACGTTGTTGCCATCGATCTGCAGCCAGGCCTGTTGTGAAAGGCTATGGATTTTCAGGATCAGCTTTTCTTCGGCAGGGAAGACCAGAGGCCGGATCGTGAGCAGATGGGGGTTGAGCGGGCTCAGCACCATTGCTTTCATCTGGGGAGCCAGGATAGGCCCTCCGGCTGCCAGTGAATAAGCGGTGGAGCCTGTAGGCGTACTTACCACTATGCCATCACAGCGGGCATCAAAGACATAGCTTCCGGAGGCGAAGATGCGGGCATTGATGAGGCCCGGATTTTCACCTTTATAGACCACGGCATCGTTAAGAGCCTCATATTGGAGGATCTGCTTTTTATCGCGTTTCAGAGTGCACACGATCAGCATGCGGGACAATATCTTGTATCTGCTATCCACCAAATCCCTAATCGAGGCACTGATTTCAGGCAAGGTACTTTCGGAGAGAAAACCCAGATAACCGAGGTTGATGCCCAAAATGGGGGCAGCGGTTTTGAGTGCCAATTCCTTGGCTCTCAGGATAGTGCCATCTCCGCCAAAGACCAAAATGCAATCGATGGAATGCGCTTTGGTGTGATCGTCAAAATCCACAGCCTGCACGGGGTCCAGGAAGTGCTCCTGCTGTGAGATGTCGCCATAAAAGCTGAGTTCTGGTTTGCCTTCGCAGCGGCTTAGGTCCTCTGCTCTGAGGCGGATCAAGAGCTCGAAGATGCTGGTTTTATCTGCAAAGGCAGGATTGATATAAACGGCAAAATTTCTCATAGATTTTCCATAATCCAGCGGTAGGATTCATAGCGGTCCGGGTCCATTTCTCCGGACTCCAAGGCTTGCAGGATAGCGCAGCCTTCTTCCGCGATGTGTGCACAATCCCGAAAGCGGCAAGCCGGGTAATAGCGGTCAAAACCGGGAAAGAGCTTGGGCATCAGAGCGATGTCTTCGCGGTTCAAATAGGCAGTTTTGATGCCCGGGGTATCGATGAGGTGTCCGCCAAAATCCCAGGTCAACATCGTGGCCTGAGTGGTGGTGTGTTTACCCTTTTCATTGAAGTCACTCACCTCAGCGGTGATGAGTTCCAATCCGGGTTGCAGGCAGTTGATCAGAGAGCTTTTGCCGGCTCCGGAGTGTCCGGAAAACACCGAATCTTTGTCTTTCAGTTCGGCTTTGAGCTCATCAATTCCTGCTCTGCTTACGGTGGAGGTCAAAATCACCTTAAAGCCTGACTCCCGGTAATAGGCGATGCCTTCTTCCAGCTCTTCAGGGTCCTCACAGAGGTCGATTTTATTGACCACGATCAGAGGTTCGATCTTGTGAGTCGCGGCCAGAATCAGGAAGCGATCTATGAGTCCCGGCTTGTACATCGGCATCCGCCAGGAACTCGTAATAACCAATTGATCGATATTCGCCGCCACCAAAATCTCTTTTTGAAAGCTGCCGGAATCGTAGCGGCTCAATCTGTTTTTGCGGGGCAGGATATTCTCGATTCTATAGTCCGGCTTTAGAGACATATCCACTTCCACATAGTCTCCCACCACGAGCATGGTGGTGCTTTTATACAGAAATTGCTTCAGCCGGCCACCGATGGAGGCTGTTACCTCTTCATCCTGAAGCTGCACCTGGCATTGATAGTTGCTCATCACGGCCATCACCCGTCCTGTTTTCAGGGTCATTCCGCTTTTTAAGGTCTGATCCCGCTTGGTCGCTATGCGGGCGGTTTTATAAGTGGTAGCCTCGCGCTCTTCATCCAGGATTTCGCCCAGGACTTCAATGTCCGGCAGGTCGAGATTTTTCAACCTGCCGGTATAAGATGCCTTTCGTTTCTTGTCTTTTTGTTTCACTTCTTGAATACAGGCGTGATCTCGTCAAAGAGATCTGCCGCATCTCTGATATTGGCTTCATTACCCAGAATGGCATATTGATTCTGCTCCATAAGAGCCTGGATCATATCGGCATAGACGCGTAAATCTTCCAGCTTGGTAGCCAATACTTCATCGCGGATCTGCTGTCGGTCTGCATGGGTAAACCCGGTGAGATAATCCATATCGGACTGCACGCCTGTGGCTTCGGGGGTCTTGGGGTAGTCCAATTGTGAGATATCACCGAGGATATATTTATCCATTTCGCGTTTGGAGCATTTGAAAGAGCGGATAAAATCTGGCACTCTGTCATATACTTCAAGGCTTTCTCTGAGGTTGGGATCGCGGTAGGAATAGAAGAACTGGTATCCGTCCAGAGTAAATCCGGCTCCTCCTCCATAAGCTCCGCCTTTCACGCGTAATTCCTTGTAGATGTACTCGTTACTGAGGATATTGGAGAGTACTCTCAGCCGTCCGGAATAAGGGTAGCCCTTGCGGAAATAGTTGCCGCCCTTTACCACATATTGGATCTTCACAGGAGCGGAGATGCCTTCGTTGATCACTCTGGTTTCAAAGCCGTGGGCCACGGGCTCAAAGCTGGCCTTAGAAATCTGCTTGGTCAGAATGTCCAGGTCCGCCACAGCCTTGGGCATCAGATCTTCATCGGCAGTGAGGCTGATGATGGCTTTCTGGATGCTGAAGAAATGCTCTTGCACCCACTGCAATTCTCCGATGATCTTATCGATATCATCGTCGATTTTGCTTTCCAGTTCGGCCAGGAAATGCAGATAGTCCAGGCCTGTGATCTTGTCTTTCCAGCTATGAAGCTGTGAGAAGGGGGCAAACATGCGATTGATGGCAACCGTGACCCCGCGCATGATCACAAATTCCTCTGTACTGGCCTTGATTTCCCTGATCAGGGATTTCAGCCGGGAGGGATTGTCAAAGATCGGCTTCAAGGCATATTCTGCGGCCAGATCCATCAGTTTGGGGATCTTAGCGGCCACGGCTTTACCTGAGAGAATCAATTTTGGCAAAATATCATCCGGTGTCTGATAGCTGTTCAGCACATCGATGCCCAGCCTGATTCCTCCGGTAGAATTGCGGATCTCATTTTCGAGATCGCCATAGCTGTAGTTTTGTGTATTTAATTGCCCCAAAAGCTGGGTATAGAGCTTCAGCCAGGGCAGATTCAGCTGATTTGCATGTGCCAGATCAAAATAGATCTTGAGATACAAGATGCCATTGGTTTGCAGAGGGTGCTTCAGCAGAGTATATCCTTCCAGAGCTTCCTCTTCACAAGGCATGGGAGGGGTCTGGGGATCGACATCATCCAGACTGAGCAGCGGGATCTTGAGTAGATCTTCTTCGCTATCCGGCTCTTCCTGCCAGATTTTCAGCTTTTCATTGTAGCTGATGAGATCCTGAATCTGCTCTGGGCTCAGAGTCTTTTTGTACTCGGCCAGCCTGGCCGTGATTTTGGCATCCTGCACAGCGATCAAGCCGGGTACAGGCTCAAAGTGGATCTCAGAGCTGTGGGGATTGCTGAGGAAAAACTTATCCAGAAGCTGCTCATAGACCGGCTCTTGCAGCCCTTTGCGCAAGTGCGCGAGGTAGCCTTCGAAGGCCAGCAGATCGATGGGGTCGCCGCCATGATTCCACAGTCCAAAACAGTGTAGATTGTAAAACAGCCCCTTGGGGAAGCCTTGCATTTGGGCTTCGCGCAGGAAGAACTCTTTGGAATTGATCAGCGCTTCTATCAGCTTCTGTTCAAAGCCTTCTTTCACTATGCGTTTCATCTCTGTTTTGATCAGTGTGCTCAGAGTCTGCAGATCTTCTTTTTTGACCTGTTTACAGACGATGCTGATCGTGGGCTGCAGGATATCGTTCATCATGGAAATTTGCGAATCTTTACACAAGCCGGATTCCCGGATTGCCGCTTTGAGCGGAGAGGCGGGCGTCAGCATCAAGAGCTCAGTGAGCAGTTGTGCTTGTGAGGTCAGCGCTTCATCTGTGATCGTGCCATAGGTGTAGTTCAAGGCTAGATAGTATTGTCCTTCCGGGCTTTGATCGTCTGCCAAAGGATACTGATGGTTCAGCTTCTGGGGCTGAGAAAAGGGCTCTTGAAAAGGAAATTCCAGACGGGTCCCCGGATCATCAAATTCAGTGAGATATTCGCCATCGATCAGCTTTAGACAGGCCTCGATATCCATGTCTCCATAAAGCCAGATCTTGCTATTGGAAGGGTGATAATATTTCTGATGGAAGGCCAGAAACTTCTCATGTGTGAGCTCCGGAATCGCATCAGGATCGCCCCCGCTTTCATAGCCATAAGGGGTATCCGGGAATTGGGTGTGTTGGCAGAATCTGTTTACGATGCTATCCACAGAGGAAAAGGCACCTTTCATCTCGTTGTAAACCACGCCCTTG
>Ga0265295_1002454_pt1 | contig 29335 bp, 26 predicted proteins | sample Munlansysbiofilm_FD_192503 | JGI IMG/M metagenome (GOLD analysis project Ga0265295, IMG submission 192503) | Leachate microbial communities from a municipal landfill in Southern Ontario, Canada - Methane capture system biofilm | ecosystem: Engineered > Solid waste > Landfill > Unclassified ... | reverse complement strand
GTCTTGGGGGCGGCTGCGGCGCCCTCTTTCTCGCCCTGTGCAAAAGCAGGGGTGAGCAGCAAGGCTACCAGCAATACGGACAATAGAATCTTTTTCATGAATTCCTCCTTAGGAATGAAAATCATACTACTACAAGTATCACCTAGCCTTAGCGAAAAAGGAAGCCGGAATAAACAGGAAAAATCACCTAGATTCTTTCTTTTGTACTACCTTCCCCACAGGGTGGCAGCTACTGCGTAAAGGAGCCAAGACATGCTATACTTGCCATCATGATAATTCAGGAACTTACCAAACAACAGAAAAAACCCGGCACCCTCAGAAGCTGGCTCCTCTCCTACAATATTGTAATGCTGTGCATCATCCTTGCCTTGGTGATCATTCTCTTCGGGACGGTGTTCTCCCTGCTTGGAGAGATGCAAAGTAGGAACAACACCTACCAGGCCCTGAATACCCTCACCAAACAGCTTGTCGAAAGCAGGCAGCTGTACAAGCTCTATGCTGAGTTGCCCTTTGATACTAACCCTGAGGAGATACTGGATGACTACCGGATTCTCGATCGTGAGATCAGGATATCCCTTCAGAGGCTCAAGGTGGAGTATGAGGAGAGTCCCCCACTCTACTTCCTCCATACAGGCATCGCAAACGGCCTGCAGTTCATCAAGGAGTCCATCGGGAAGATGGAGGCCTTGGACCCGATGAGCCAGAGCCAGGAGTACTATAACGTCTATTATACGGGGGACAAGGTGTACAGCTACCTGCAGGACTATACCTTCAACCGGTACCTCTCCCACACAGTGCAGACCGATGCTTTCTGGATGAAGGATGCCCAGAGGCGCATAACAGACTACAGGACCTTTGCGATCCTGCTGTTCATCATCATCGCCATCTCCTATATGGTTGTCGTCTACAAGATGACCATGCGCCTGGTGAGGCCTGTCAACAAGATGGTGGAGACGGCAGAGCAGATATCCTTAGGCAACTTCGAGGGGGAGGCCATCCCCCTCGAAGGGCCCGAAGAGCTCATCTATCTGGAAAAAAACCTGAACCAGATGAGGCAGAGCCTGAGAGAGCGCCTCGAGATGATCGCAGAGAACACCAAGTTGGAGAAGATGATCCACTCCCAGGAGATGGAACAGATGCGCACAACCCGGGAACTGGAAAAGGCGCGCTACAAGGCGCTGCAGTCACAGATAAACCCCCACTTCCTCTTCAACACCCTGAACATCATCAGCCGCACAGCCCTCTTTGAAGAGGCTAACAGCACTGTGGACCTCATAGACAACCTGGCATCAATCTTTCGCTACACCCTGGAGTACCATGATGACGTCACCCTCGAGGAGGAGCTGCGGTTTGTCAGGGAGTACCTGACCATCCAGCAGTTCAGGTTTGCCGACCGCCTGGACTTTACCATCCAATGCCCCGAAGAGTTCCATGAGGTGAGGATCCCCCCCCTCATCATCCAGCCTTTTGTTGAGAACTCCATGATCCATGGCCTTGAGCCCAAGGTTGAAGGAGGGAGAGTGGAGATTCTCGTCAGCAAGGAGGGACGGCGCCTTATCATCCAGATCATTGACACAGGGGTAGGTATTGAAGTTTCGAAGCTCAACCAGATACAATTTGACGGAAAACAACATATTGGGGTGAAAAATATCGGCGACAGGCTCAAGCACTACTATAAGGGAAAGGCAAACCTAGCCCTATCGAGGGTCAGCGAGGAGGGGGGGACAAAGGTGACCATCTCCTTGCCCTTGAAGTCAGGAGGTAAGAAAAATGTACAAACTGCTCATAGCTGATGACGAGCACCTTGAGTGCGACGCCATCGAGCTGCTGGTCAGGCGTGCTAACCTCCCCTTACAGTGCATCAAGGCAAAGAACGGTCTTGAGGCAGTGGAGCTTGCAGAGCTTCACAAACCTGAAATAGCCTTTCTGGACATAAGGATGCCCGGACTCGACGGCATAGAAGCCGCCAAGCGGATCAGGGAGATGAATGAGGATTGCCACATCGTGTTCCTCACCGCATGGAGCACCTTTGAATTTGCCCAGCAGGCGATACGCCTGGGTGCAAGCGAATACCTGGTAAAGCCGGTACAGCGCAAGGATGTCTATGACCTGCTGGACAAGCTCATCGCCACCCTTGATGAGCAAAAGCTCTCCGAGAAACAGCAGGCGGGAGAGATTCGCGAGGTTCTCAACCTCTTCAGCAGGGAGTTTTTTGCCTCCCTGAAGTTTGGCCGGCTCTCAAGAGAGGCCATGCAATCCTATTTCCTCATGCAGGGGATCACCATCACAGAGGGGTTCGCCCTGGTAATAAGCGGCATGGACGAAGAGGCCCTGCGCTCCATCTTTCAGCGCAGCCGCCTCTATCCCAAGCTGCAAATATGCTACTTCCCCTCGATAGACCGCATGACTGTCCTGGTATTCACCATACAAGGGGTAAAAATCATCGAGCAGCTGACCGGTCACCATAATCATGACAGCATGGTCGTGGGGTCAGGAGTTCTTTTCAGCGATTTGGATGGCATTCCCCAATCCATCTCAACCGCTTCCATCGCCCATACCCATGCATACAAGCATAAGATCCGATTCCATCGGTTCAGTGATGTTCGCAAGGAGCCCAGGGACTACTCCAAGCTTCAGGCCAAAAACCTCCTGATGATAGAGCACACCCTCGCAGGCGAAGTGCAGGAGGCAAAAACCCTGGCGCATGAGATCATCGACACAATAAAGGCAAACCACACCAAGGAGGAGGATGCCATTGAGGAGCTTTATGAATTTCTGATGATGTTCTCCTATGAACTGAACAAAGGCATCGCATTCCTCCACCAGCCCAAGCCTCAGAAGGACACCATCATGGGCCAGGAGATCTACCTCATGGATTTCATTGACTTGGCATGCGAGGCTGTAGCAGAGGACAAGAGGGACCGTTACAGCAGACCGTTCAAGTTTATAGACCAGTACCTGCGCTCCCATTACAACGAACAGCTCACTGTCGAGCAAGTGGCCAAGATCATCGGCTTGAATACCAAATACTTCAGCCAGCTCTGCAAAAGCTATTTCGGCTCCACCTTTTTGGAATACCTGACAAGCATACGGATGGAGAAGGCCAAACGCCTGATCCTCAGTGGTGAGCATACCATCAAGGAGGTGGCTGAGATGACCAGCTTTTCTGATGGGAACTACTTCTCCCGGGTGTTCAGACAGACCTATGGCAGCTCGCCCTCCTCATTCAGGGAAGAGCAGGATGAAGAGAAAGGCTAAGCGAATAGAGCACTAGAAAGAACAACCGGTCAGGATACATGTCCGATGGACAATCCGTGCCTTATCAGATGGGCTCCACTGCTCTGATAAGGTCCCCATCATGCGCTATAGCCTTGCTCCTACATACGAACGACTGGTGTTTCTGCCTCATCAAAGGTTCACTTGGTTTTCAGCTTCCAAGTCAAACCAATGCATCAAGCTGACAATTTGTAGCATAAATAGAAGAATATACTACTCTTTTCATGAATTTTCCTACGTAATCATTGACCATCGGGATGGTACAATTATGCAAGACTGCAAACATACCTTGCCTTGACCATGGGTATTTCTGGTGTCAGCCAAGCGGTTTGCAGGGCTTGTGAACCTCCCCAACTTGATACATCACTATGATGTTTTCAATAAAAACTGACTATAAGGAAGAAAATCAATGAAGAGAAACCTATTTTTCATCACGGTGCTGCTCATTCTCTCCTCGGTCCTGTTCGCACAAGGTGTAACAGATCCCAATCCTGTGAAGCCGCTGGATTCCATCAAGGAAGTCGCACCGGTACCAGTGAAAGCCGCTGGGTTCACCATGCATGCTGAAGACCCCTACAGACCTCCAGTATGGGGCCTTGGTCATGACCTGGTTGCCAATGGCGCTCGTTACAGTGTCTTCGTACCAGAGAGCCAGCACCCTTGGAAACCCGGCGTCATCATCCTGACACCCAACGGGACCACTGCAAAAGCATTTGCACTAAGCACCCTGGGCAGACAGTGGATGGCAGCAGCTGAAACCTATGAGTTCAATCTTGGATTCATGGAGCCTGCACATGGCGCTGAATGGAACATCAGTGGCGATCCCGCCCTCCGCAATGAGCTGAAGGCAGTCGAGGATGTCTACACCCAGATGCGCAGCAAGAGCCAGAACCTGAGCGTACCCTTCACCATGGACAAGTCACGGGTTAGCCTGGTCGGCTACGAAGAGGGTGCTGTAATAGCTCTCATCGGTGCTGCCGGCTCCCCTGCCGCTTTCGCTGGCGTTGCAGCCATTGACAGCACTGCCGTAGACTACACCTATCTCCAGGCTGTCGGAGACGACTATTGTTTCCCCTTCCCTGCCGATGGCATGAAGGCAAAGGCAGAGATTGGGCTTGTCAGCAACACCCTTCCAATGCCAGCATGGTTCATCAACAGCAAGGACAATGGCGCCCTTGAATATTTCAAGACGATCAACAAAGCCGTACCTTCCTACTCGAACGAGCTTGCTGCAGTATTTGCAAATCCTGCCAATCCGGTTGAACGCGTCTGGGTTGCAAACTCCTCTGATTTTGCTCTTCCTGCCCTGCTTTGGAACGAGTTCCTCTCCAAGAACACCCGTCCTCTAGGTGTCGAGGGTGGGCATCTCGGCTACGCCATGGACTTTTCCGAGCGCAAGGATGGAACAGGATATGTCTACACAGAAGAGATGGTAGATGGTTTCCTGAGAAAGTGGATGACCTATGTTCCTGCCAGCTATGACGCTTCTACTCCAGCTCCCCTGGTGACCGTCCTACACGGATATACCGCTACCATGTATGCTCTGGCAGAAGAGTCACGATGGAGTGATGTTGCTGAAGAGAATGGTGCGATTGTAGTATTTGCCCAGGCATACCCCAACGTACTGCCCTCTTTCCCAAACATCCCCGCTCCTGCTTGGATCTCTGCAAACCTCTTCGCAGGTGATGAGACCTCCACCGATGACGTCGCCTTCCTTACCCATGTCATCGATTCGACCCAGAAGCAATACAACATCGACACTGCCAGGGTGTATGGAACCGGTCACTCAAACGGTTGTGCGATGATCTTGGCCCTTGCAAGCTTGAAGCCTGAACTCTACACAGCCATCGCCCCCATCGGATCCGCCTCCCCTGGCGTAAGCGATACGCTCGAATCCCTGATCCCCACCTGGATCTTCATCGGCCAGTTTGATGGAACAGGATATGAGATAGAGGAAGGAAACAGGATTGATACAACCCTGGACTACTGGACACGGGTGAACAAGCTCGACCGTGATGCCTACACCACAGAAACCTCAGAGAACGGTAGGTTCACCACCCTTTCCTGGAATAGCGAAACAGGTGCCCCGGTTGTGCGTTTCTCCAAAGTCAACAGGTCCGCCCACTCCTATTTCCCCGAAGAGTCCTGGAAGATATGGAATGAGTTCTTCAGCCGCTATACCAGAGATGCAAGCGGAACTGTAGTATTCACCAAATAAGAGAGAAGACTTTCATTATCACACCATACAGTGCAGGACCTAAAACTGATCTGTAAGGGCTACTAACACTTAGGCTATAGATTGATGGTATCGTACCAGAAATCTGTAGCCTAAGTACTTTTACTCTCTTTGGCTGTTAATTCAGCACTCTACAGGAAATCCTTGCGCTCAGGTGTGAATATATCCAGGACCGTCCCCTCTTCTGTACAGAGCACCCCATGCTCCACACCGCTGGCAAGCAGAACAGAGTCCCCTTGCCCGAGGCTTCGTGTCTCCCCATCGTTTTCAAACTCGAACGATCCGCTGAGAATGTAGCTCATCTGCTGGTGGGGGTGTGAGTGCAACGCACCGACAGAGCCCTTTTCAAAGTGCACTTCCACCATCATGAGATCTTCATTGTGCACCAGGACCCTACGCTTGACCCCTTGGGCCATGTCCTGGGGTACCGATTCCTGCTTCATCATAAATTTCATATGCTGCTCCTCTCTGATTTATAGATTCTGGTGCTGTATACTATAGGACAGGAACTATGATAGGGGAAAGCCCGACAGGCTAGAGAGCATGGCTTTTCCCAAGAGGGGGAACCCGGATTCCGCCCCAAGTTGTAACATGTTTACATGAAATTATACAAAACAGCTGTTCTAAGGCTAAATTTAAGGGTTTAGAGGTTTCTTATTCGTATTAACCATGCTACAATTCCGTAGCATGGAAAAACAAGATACCCCCAAACTCTCTGAACCTAAAATCGTAGACGTCTACAACAAGAAACAAGGGTACTGGTATGTCTATAATGACAGGGCCTACTGGGACCCGGAAAAGAAACAGACCAGACATACCCGCAAGATCATTGGCAAAAGACTTACCAAGGATGGCCCCATCATCTACAGCAATCGCTACAGTTCTGACTATGTAGCTGAAGAGCTGATAACGCTTCAGGTATCTACCACCTCTCTGGTGGGGGAAGTACTTGTCCTTGATGATATCATCAAGGAGCTGGGTCTTGAGAAACACCTGAAGAGAGCCTTCGGCAAGAATGAGGCAAAAGTGATACTCGGCATGGCCCAATATCTCATATGCACTGAAAAGGCATTCTCCTGGTGTGGAGATTGGGCTGCTGGCCGTAATCCCAAGATTGAGCATATGACTTCCCAGTCTGTATCTGATTTTTTATCTTCCCTCAATAACGACAAGAGGAACACGTTCTATTCCACCTGGATGAAGGCAAACAGATGTGAGAAGGGATATTTCTGTTTCGATTCAACCATTATCGGCTGTCATAATACAGAAACCAACCCCTTGGTAGAGTATGGATATACTCATGGACATATGAGCTTGCCCCAAGTGAATATTGCAATCCTTGCCAGACAGGACACCATGGTCCCCATCCTTTCCCTCACCTATAATGGTTCGCGCCACGACAGTACGACCCTAAAAAACCTCATCGATGCCCTAAAAAAGCTGGGCTTGAAACGTATTTGCATCACCCTCGACAAGGGTTACTACAGCAAAGCTAATCTGGAACTCTTTTACAGTGAAGGATTTGACTTCCTCATATGTGTGCCAAGAAGCATATCTTGGCAGTATGAGGTCATCGATTCGCTGAAAGACAGGCTGTATACCCTTGAAGCCAGAACTGAGGTTCTGGATTCCAAGGGCGAGGAGCAGGTCATCCAATGTCTTTCCAAGCCCCTCATTAAAGATGGTCGCCGTTGCTACCTACATGTAGTGTACAATTGCGAAGCAAGAGCTGGTGCCGAGAAAAGTTTCATCGAGCTGTTGGCCAAATGCAAGAAAGAGCTGGAGGCCAATGAGTTGGTTGCTGCTCACAAAGATCTCTACGAGCAGTTCTTTGAGGTCAGGGACACCCCGAAGAGGGGAAGAAAAGTAATGGAAAAAGGGCCCAGCATTGCTGAGTTCCAGAAGAAATATTCCGGGTATTGGTGCCTGCTGACTAACCGCAAGAGATCAAAAGAAGAAATATACGCAGCTTACCAACAGAGGAACGATTCGGAGATTTTCTACAATACCTATAAGAACGACCTGAATGGGGATCGCATAACCACCCATAATATAGAGTCCTTTGAAGGAAAATCATTCGTCATCTTCATTGCCCTGACTATCTTGACCAGATTGAAAAATAAGCTGGCAGAAAAAAGAAAGGGTAATAAGACCCTCTCAAGGTTGAAGACCTATTCTCAACTCTTGATGAGGATGAGCATGCTTTCAAAGGTTGTCTTCAAAGGAAAGTACAAGCCAATCTATAGCACACCCTCAAAACTTCAGAGAGAAATAATCACTGAATTCGAGTTAGATTGGCCTGTCTAAGCTGACCATGTTACAACTTGGGGCGGAATCCGGGGGGGAAGAGATGAGGACACTGCTCAAAATGCTTGCGCTTCGAACAGCCCGCAACAGGGACGAGCTGAAAAAGGCACATAAGACTCTGAAGGAAGACCTTGCCATAGCCTTTCCAGAAATCCTTGATTATGCTGTGACCAGCAAGGAAGTGCTGATCTTTCTTTCTACTTTCGGCTGCCTTCCATGGCAGAGATCGATGACATCCATTGTTTTCCAAGCTCCAAGAGCCTGGTCTCCTTCATAGGCACACTGCCCACACAAGGCACAAAGGGAGGAATACAGGCAATGCACTACTCAAGCAATATGTCTTTCGGATGACCGAAGGGTGCATCAAGGTCAATCCGACCTTCCAAGGAAAAGAAGCGAGGGAGCAATGCATGCCATGTTGATGCAGGAAAAGGAGTTTGCCCCTAAGGGGTGAAAAGAGAGCTACCCTTCCATTGCCGGCCATTGCTCGGCACTAAGCAGGATGGATGTCGCAGGAATCGATGGACGCTCTATGTGTTGGATGATCAGCAAGGCGGCGTTATAGCCAATATGGTACAAGGGTTGGATCACCGCATAGTCGGTAGTGACTTCTGTTATTGAAGCACTGATTCCTGCCGTAACAGCAGGGAATGCCCGCGTCTTTACTATTTTGACTGCAGCTTTGGAGAGCGTCTGGCTTACCCCTATGACAGCATCAAAGCCTTCGGTCAAGCCATCTGTCTTTTCTAGTATCAGCATTGTCTCACTTGTAAAGTACTGATGCTCATCCAGCGTCCATTGCGCGACAGGAACTTTCTGTTCCCCAAAAGCGGAACAAATGCCTGAGACCCTCTCGAGGGTGCTGCTAGTCTGGATACCGCACAAAACAAGAGGCCGTCTTACACCAAGGCGTATGAGCCGTTTGGACAGGTCTCTCATCGCTGAATAATTATCGCATTGCACACGGCTGCTTGTAGCCTGCTCATCATACCGATCCAACTGGACAAGAGGTATGTTTGCCTCTTTGGCGAGCAGATAGACCTGCCTATTGATCTCCTTGTCACCATCATCAAGCAGTGGAGAAAATATTAGCCCTTTTGCTCCATCCCTAATGAAAGACTCAAGCTTTTCCACTATCTTCCGGTCCCCAAAGTGGGTGTTGCAATAGAGGGTATGATAGTTTTCCTTCCACAGGGCATCATGGATCCCTTCAAGAAGATAGGAGGCAAAGGCAGGGGTATGGTTGTCAAGCGCAATGGCAATAAAAGGCTTTTGCAGTATTTCTGTCTCAGGGGAACGATCACTTACGAACGTACCTGTCCTGCCTTTGATATAGGTGAGGTACCCCTCGCCCACCAATCTGCCTATGGCATGCTTTACGGTGACCCTGCTCACGGAAAATAGCTCAGAGAGCTGCCTTTCGCTGAATATCTGCCCCCCAGGTTTCCAGAAACCCTCATTGATCCTAGCAAGTATCGCTTGATACACAATATCTGACTTTAGTTGCAAAACACCCCTTCCTTTGGCCATAGCACTATTTTGCATTATCAGGCAAAAGGGAATTGACATCAAGGGCGTAGGTCTTCACTTCAAAGGGCTTGAATGCAAACAGACGTTCCTGTTCAATCTCCTGTTCCACCATATTGGTCAGCCTCAGTGAAGCTGGACTCAGTGTAGGAGAAAAATGTACCTTGGCTTGCACACTAGTTCCCAGATACTCACGCAAACGAAAAACAAGGGCCCTTCTGTCTTCGCTCACCTTCACTGTCTCGACCAGTACGGAGCCTCCCTCCACCCTGCACAAAGCCTCTGTTTCATCATCTACCTGTATAGGGGGATTGTTCAGTTGGGTTGCACCTCCCATGATTGGCATCAGCCCCTCCTCACTGCACAGCAAGGCATAGGTAAAGACATGCTCTCCCTGGTCGGCATCAGGGTCCGGTGCGGCAGGGGAACGTAACAGGGAGAGGGTAAGCTCACCTTCACGGACTCGGTATCCATATTTGCAGTCACTTGCGAGGGCAATGCTGAGGGTAGGATCAGAAAGGGCAGCCCATTTGTGCGCGGCAACCTCAAACTTAGCCCTTTCAAGGGATGTGTTCACATCGGTTTTTCGAGAAATATACCCCAAAGGGACATCGAACAACGCATGTTCTGTACGAACCGTTGTAGGGAATGAGACCTGCAGCAACTGATGCCTCTCCCTCCAATCAACCTCGGTCCTGAACTCTATTTTGGGCAATTCCTTGTAGATGACCATGGTCTGGGTAAGAGAGGAGGCCCTGCCTATCGTGAACTGCTGCGTAACATGCCAGAACAGTGAGTCTTCACTGACCTGCTGGGATGGTATGGTGAGTATCCGCTGTGCCTTTTTCAGAGAATCAGCCTCAATGTCCCATGCATCCCAAAAGATCGGATAGTCCTCTGTCAGGGTGAGGGTGTTGAATGATTTTCCTTCCTCCACCAACTCCCTGTTGTTGCTTAGCATCCGCAACGATCTGATTCCTCCAAAGGCATCAAGGGCAAGGGTGGCCCAGGACACCCTGATGGTTGTACCCCTGTGCCCTCTCTTACCTGAAGGGCTAATCCTTGTCCCGCTCGTATAGGGAGCGATGACCGAACCATCCTCCTGCACGAAGGGCAGGCCGTTGGTATTCAATACCAACGATCCCTTCCTCCTGAGAATCGGCTCAAGCAGGGCATAGGCCTTCTCATAGCTCGCCTCTGCCTCTATGTTGACCTCCCTGATGGAAGATCCTGGGAGGATATCGTGAAACTGGTTGGTAAGGACGATTTTCCAAACCTGGTCAATGGTATCGAGCAGAACGGAAACATCCTCTCCTTGTGAGAAGGATAGGGCAGAAAGATACTCTGCACTATGAAGCATCCCCTCAAGCTTGCGGTTCCAACGTTTGAGTCTGGCCTGGCTGGTATAGGTACCCCGGTGAAGCTCAAGGTAGAGTTCTCCCCGGTAGACAGGGAGATCATCCCTATCCCTGAAGATCTCATGCATTGCTGATGAGAGTGACGACCATTTGTTTTTTGGCATCCCTTGCAGGTCCTCTTCTCGTTTCATGAGTTCAAGATCGCGTCGCAGTGTGCCCCCTGCCCCATCACCTTCGCCGATGGGACGCATAAGAATTGGCTGCAGGTCCTTATGCACGACACTGTCATATGCTTTGGAAATTTCTTGAGGATCATTGGTTCCTTCATAAGCCCCTTGAATCATATGGGTGGGGATCCGCGTCCCATCAAGAGACTCCCACAGGAGCAGGTCATAGGGGAAGCGGTTGGTATCGTTCCAGCTGAGCTTGCTGGTGACAAAATAGGAGACACCACAGCCAACCAGTATCTGAGGAAGGGCTGCAGTATATCCAAAGGAGTCGGGAAGCCAGAACACATCCCCCTCGTACCCGTCAAAAAGGGCTTTGGTCAGGGTCCTGCCCATCATGCACTGCCTGATCAGGGACTCTGCAGAGGGAAGCACGCAGTCAGGCTCCACATAGCAGACCCCATTGGGCTCCCATGAACCACTTCTGTACGCCTCCAACACCTTCTCATACACCGAGGGGTACTCACCCTTCACAGCTTCCATCTGTGCTGGTTGTGAAAACATGAAGACAAATGAGGGATACTCCTTGGTGAAACTGACCATGTTCAAGCAGGTCCTAGCAGCTTTTCTCGTAGTCTCAGCGATGGGCCAGAGCCAGGCATGGTCAAGATGGGCATTTCCGACAGAGAGAATCTGAGGAGCGAAATGCCCATTCCTCGCCTGGAGAAGCGGCTGTATCCTGGAACGGACATCCCTGACTTCGGCTAGGAATTGTTCGTCCCTCCCTGAGGTAAGTGCAAGGGCTGACAAAGCCGTGTGCAAGGAGGAGACAAGATGCTGGTAGTGAAACCCCTTGCTGTCAAGTGTCTTGGAAAGCTGGCGGAGGGTGAGGACATCGTAGTAGAGGCCATACGTATCCTCATCACGAACAAGCAAGCTTGGCGGGGAGAATTGAAGAGGATATGCCTTCTTTCTTACCGCTGTAGTGGTCAGCACCCTGCCCCCTTCCGAAGGGTGATAACCGGGGAACTTGTGCCCTCCCCAGGCTTCCATGTGGAGTGTTATTGTCTGAGCGGAAAACTCGGTCACACGGAGCTTCCGATGGAAGGGGTTTGTGGCACCAAAGGGTTTTCCATCGACAAATATTAGGGTGTCCGTCTCCGTGTCCAAAAGCAGGAACAGCTCTTCTTTCAGGGAAGGAAGGGTCACAGTCGTCGAAAACCAGAAATTTGTCCAAGGCTTCCCATAGTGAAAGGGAAACTCTATGGGAGCATAGGGCAGGGAGGGAATGCTCTCACCATAGGTCTCTCGAGTTTCACCGTAGCCCCAGGGGCCAAAGACGGGACCTTCAACGGTGATATATGAGCGGCTCTCCAACAAGTCTATATACTGGTCGATACGCTTTTCAGCTTTCATCTGCAACATGGCACTACTCCCCTATACAAGCCAAGGCTTGAAGAAGATCATCTTGCAACAGGCCTATCTCCTCAATCCCCGCATGGATGCGTATGAGGGAGATCCTATCATCTGGAATGGGATCATTGTCATCAAACTTTACCGCAGCTGGGAAAACCAGACTCTCATATCCTCCCCAGCTCACCGCGCGTTTGAAAAACTTCAACGCATTGATGAATGCCTTCACATCCTTCAGGTTTCTCGTGCGAAGCATGAAGGAGAACAATCCACTGCCGCCGCGCATCTGCTCTTGTGCAAGCTCATACTGTGAAAAAGATGGGAGCATAGGGTACAAGACACTCTCGACCTTTGGATGTGTTTCCAACATGGTGGCCAAGGCAAGGGCATTGGAATAATGTACAGGCATGCGGATATGGAAGGTTCTCAAGTTCCTCATGATCAGCCAGGCCTGAAAAGGATCTGGAACAGGACCCAAGGGCAAGAACTCATTCTCAAAGATATGGGTTATGAGCTTTTGGCTCCCTGCTATCACACCTCCTATGAGGTCGCTGTTCCCTCCGATGTACTTTGAAGCTGAATGAATGACCAGATCGATGCCAAGGTCGATGGGATTTTGGAAAAAGGGTGTAGCCCACGTATTGTCGATGATGGTTGTTATCTTCTTGCTCCTGGCAAGGGCGGCGACCTGCCTGAGATTCTGCAGCTTGAAGGTAAAAGTCGTAGGGCTTTCCAGGTAGATAAGCTTGGTGTTCTCCTGTATTGCATCCTCAAACTGCTTCACTTCAGTTCCTTCCACAAAGGTATGCTCAATGCCAAACCGAGTGAGATACGTGGTGAAGAAATACTGTACCCAAGAGTAGCAGTCCTTCACCACAACAGCATGGTCGCCAGCCTTCAACTGGGAGAGGATGGCAAGAGAGGAGGCAGCGACACCGCTACCGACCAGTTTCGCCTTTTCTGCATGTTCAAGCGCAGCCAATTTCTCCTCACACAGGTTGACGGTAGGGTTATTCCCACGGGTATAGAGAAAGTGCGTACTTTCATCAGCCAATGCTGCCTGGAAATCCTCATAGCTGTCAAAACAGAAAATGGAGGTCTGGAAAATGGGAGGACTCACTGCATTGAAGGGAAGTCCGCGCTCCCCTTGATGAAGGAGGATCTCTGTTGTAGATGCATGATTTTCGGTATTCATATTTGTTTGATCATCCTTTGACACTACCTTCGGTCAGACCAGCTACAATGTACTTTTGTCCAAATCCGAAAACTATCATAGTAGGGAGCAATGCTATCACAATGCCTGCACTCATCACATCCCAGCTGATACCAGCTTTTGAGATGAAGGAGTTCAATGCAACAGGAACTGTCATATTCTTATCGGACATAAGCAGCATGACAGCCAGGAAAAGTTCGTTCCAGATATTTATGAAGGCAAAACAGAAGATTGCTGCCATTCCCGGTCTGGTAATTGGCAACACTACCCTAAACAAGGACTGGAACATGCTGCACCCGTCAATCCTGGCAGCCTCTTCCAAACTCACTGGGATGCGGTCAAAGAATCCCTTGCTCATGATCGTGCAAAACGCAATGACAGTGGATACATATACAACCATCAAGGCAGCTTTGCTGTCGACAAACCCGAGTTTTGAAAAGATGGTGAACAAAGGCACCATGAGAATGAAGGTAGGGATGGTCTGGGTAAAATATAGCGCAAGCTGAAGGACACCCTTCATCTTTCTCCGTTTTATTCGGGAGAGGGCAAAACCGCTCAGAACGGAGATCATCATGGCGAACAATGATGAGACCAGGGAGATTACCAAGGAGTTTCGGAAATACAGGGAGAAGCTGGAAAAGGAAAAAAGCTTTGCATAGCTTGCAAAGGTAATTGGTGAAGGAATATACCGCAACGGCATGGTGTATATTTCTTTGGGTCCCTTCAGGCTTGTTACCATAATCCAATAAAGAGGCAGAATGGCACCAAGGAGGTAGAGGGCCAAAAGAATAAAGCGTCCAAATGAGAAGGGGCGTAGTTTTTTCATAGGTTCTCTCCCCCATCCTTTTCCGTAAGCCTCAGATAGATGACCGCATAGGCAAACAAGAGGACCATGATGATGAGCCCAAAAGCAGATCCCTGGCCATAGTCATACTCCTTGAAGACCTTGTTGATCATCTGGGTAGCAAGAATATTTGTCTTGTTGACCGGCCCTCCGTTGGTCATGGCGTAGATGATGTCTGGGAAGTTTACTATCCACATGGTCCGCAGCAGGATACTGCTTACAATGGTAGGCTTCACATAGGGAACTGTTACCGAGACAAACTTACGGATACTTCCCGCCCCGTCGAGCGTTGCCGCTTCATACAGTTCGTTGGGCACCGACTGCAAGGCTGCAAGCAGCATGATGCCGAAAAAGGGAACACCATACCAGATATTGGGGATTATGACGGAAATCATGGCGAGATTGGGATTTGAAAGAAAGCCAATGGGGGAATTGAGGATTCCCACTCGCATCAACAGGTCATTTACCAGACCAAACTGGCCGTTGAACAGCCACGACCAGGTCAATCCAATGGCAAAACCGCTCAATGCCCAACCATAGAAGACAAAAGCCGTATAGATACCCCTTCCCAAAAAAGGTTTTCGAAGGAGAAGGGCCAGACCAAAACCCAGGACAAACTGAAAGAACAATGAACCGAAAAGCCATACCGCTGTATTCCAAAGGATTTGGAAAAAGTTGATATTCTTGTCCGTTATGACGGAAACAAAGTTCTGAAACCCGATAAAGCGCAAGTCATTCATATCGAACAGGTTATAATTCTGGAAGGCCATTACCCCTCCCCTGATAACCGGAACATAGATGAATGCAGTCAGGAGCAGGAGTGCCGGGGCAAGCATCCAACGATAATATTTCTGTTCCATCATTACCACCTATACCAGCGTGCAAGGGGTTCCGGGACTGCCAGGCAATCCCGGAACACATCAAGCACTACAGATTACTTCCAATACGCTTCCCACTGTGCGATGGTTGCATCTACAGTAGAGGAACCAAGCAGGAGAGCCTGCATCGACTGTTCCTGCACCTGTGACCAAGCAGGATACTTAGGGCTGTCAAGGGGATACTTCACAAACACATACGTATCCGGGGATGCCATCTCAGTCTCCCAGGACTTGTACACGCCACTGGAGAAGTACGGGTCATCAGCATAGGTTGAAGTATGCACAGGTAGTGGCCCGTATGTGCGACAGAAGTCGGCATTGTTCTCTGCATTGACCATGAACGAGATGAAGTCCCAAGCAGCATCCTTGTTCTTGCTGGTGGTAGGAATGCCCAGACCGGCAAAGCCGTAGTCAAGATAGGTCTTCCCACTCTTTCCCAAAGGCATCGGAATGACTGTGTACTGGGAAGGATCAAGGGCATCGGCAACCATGCCTACTGTATCTGGATCCTGTACGAGGAAGGGTGTGGTTCCACTGATGAAGGCATTGACCTGCTCATTGAAACCCCAGTTGATGCCATCGGAGGGTACGGCCTTCTTATATAGGTTCACATAGTCTGCTACAGCCTTACGTCCGGCAGGAGTGGAAAAGGAGAATGTGCCGTCTTCGGTCTTGTAGATGTTGTCCTTGGAAATGTTTGCCACATCACTGAGGATCAGGATATCAGAAATCTTAAATGCATTTCCTTTTCCCCTAAAGCCAAAACCATACTGGTTGGGAGCCTTGTTGGTGATGGCTATGGACATTGCATACAGCTCTTCAGTGGTCTTTGGCAGGGAAGTGAATCCATGTTTCTTCAGTACGTCGGTACGGACAAACAAACCCTTTACAAAGAAGAACTGGGGAAGCAGGTAGGCAGTGTCATTGACTGTCATGGCTGCTGCCATGGTCAGGGGAAGCAGGTCATCGCCTTGATCCCAAGCTGCAAGATATGGGGTAAGATCGACAAGTTTGTTGTTGTTGACAAACTGCTTGACGGTGTGGTCCCGAACCTCAATGATGTCCAGCTCTTGATTGCTGTTCAACATGAGTGTCAGCTTGTTATCGGCTTGTTCGTAGGGAGGAGAGACAAGGCTGATCTTGACGTTTGGGTTTAGCGCTTCATACTTTGCGATTACCTCTTGGATTTGAGCGGTCCGGGAAGGACTGGTCATCGTTTCAAAGAAGGTAAGGGTCAAAGGACCGGCAGCTGCTTCCTTTGTCCCGGCAGCAAAGGTGGAACTGAGTACCAAAGAGGCCAAAAGCAAAACAAACAGAGTTTTTTTCAGGTGCTTCATTGTTCATACTCCTTAAGAGATTCGGTAATACCAAATATACATCTGGTATTACCAATACTACCACTTCCTCACTATTTGTCAACTTTTTTCGCACAATACCACTATTCTTGTCCTCAATGTTTTGGATGTACCCTGAATCTGCTGATACCATATGCAAAAAAGTCCTCCCGCTAAGGAGGACCCGACAAGCAAAGAAGGGATTCCTACCCTTTCACAGCTCCCATGGTAAGACCCTTGACCACGTACTTCTGGAAGAACATCGTCAGCAGGATGGCAGGTGCCATGATGACCACAGCCGCTGCCATGACCGCACCCCAGTCGACTTCTACGTAGGAGAGGAAGTTATAGACTGCAATGGGGAGGGTTCGTGTCTTCTGCTGGCTCAGGACCTGGCTGAACATGAAGTTGTTCCAGCTGAAGATGAAGCTCAGGGTGGTTGCCGTTACAACACCGGGACCGGAAAGCGGAAGCAAGATCCTAAAGAAAGCCATCTGTTGGGTGAGCCCGTCGACCATAGCCGCCTCTTCCAGTTCACGGGGAACCGAATCAAAGTAAGGGGCCATGACCCAGACAACCAAAGGAAGGCAGATGAGCATATGCGAGAGGATGAGCGCCACGTAGGAGTCCATCAGGCGCAACCGTGAGAATACGATATACCAGGGCATCAGAAAGGAGATACCGGGCATAAGGCGTGCTATGAGGATGAACATCGAGAGCTTCTGCTGCTTGTAACGGGCAATGGAGTAGGCGGCAGGAAGTCCCAGGACAAGGGAGAGCACCACACTGACCACCGAGACGATGACCGAGTTCTTCATATAGCGCAGGAAGTTCTGCTCGACGAATACCCTGTCGTAGTTTTGCATGACCGGAGTAAATATGAACTTCGGAGGCCAGGAGATGATATCGACCTGGGTCTTGAACGAACTCATCAGCATCCAGACAAAGGGAAAGAGGATGGGGATGATGATAAGGACAAGCATCAGGGCGAAGAGTACTTTTTTCGGCTTTGATTGTTTCATACTCCCCCCCTACAGCTCAAAGGCGCGGCGCAAGCGCATGACACCGAGGCTGAAGCCCATCACTACGATGAACAGGAAGACCAGCATGACCGCACTCTGTCCCATCCTAAAATATTCGAAACTGTATTTGAAGGCGAGGATGTTCAGGTTTTCTGAAGCGTAGCCCGGTCCTCCTCCTGTCATTGCATAAATGATGTCGTACGTCTTCAGTGCGTCGATGGCACGAAGGATGACCGCTGTAAGGATGGTCGGCATGAGCATCGGCAGCGTGATCTTGAACAGTACCTGACGGGCGTTCGCCCCATCGACCTTGGCAGATTCATACGGTTCGCTGGAAAGACCTGCCAGTCCTGCCAGAACAATAATGGTGATCATAGGTGTCCACTGCCAGATATCCACAAGGATCAGGGAGGGCATGACGCTTTTTGTTTCCGATACCCACCCGCTTTGGGGAAGGCCCAGGACACTCAGCACATAGTTCAGAATTCCGATGGTAGGATCATAAAAAAGGTTCCACACGATACCGATGGCAACGGGTGTAGCCACCAGGGGGAGCAACAGAAGCGTCTTGACCACTCCCTTGCCGGCGAATGAGCGGTTGAGGATGAGAGCGAGCGCTATTCCCAGTATCATCTCGACGATGACGGCTCCAAAGGTGAAGTAAAAGGTTCTGCCCAAAGCATCAAGAAACCTAGGTTCCTTAAGGACATCAACATAACTCTTGAAAGCGACAAAATTCAAGGGTTTTCCACTTGTCAGGGACCAGTCTGTAAAGCTAAGGAAAAAAGTATAACAGACAGGAAACACCATGAGGACCACTACGAATATTACCGCAGGAAGAGGAAAAAGATACCTCAGGTTCCTTTCAAAAAAACCTTGTCGAATCATAGGAAAGCTCCTTGTAGGCAGAAGTGGCCGGCCGAAGAACTCGGTCGGCCACGAATACTCAATTGTGGTTTAGAGACCGTATTCGCCGTCAGCCTTCAACAGCTCATCAACAGCCTTGGCCTTCTCGGCAGCAAGTGCAGGAAGCTTTGAGGAAGTTCCCTTGGTATTGATGGACTCGATGATGACTTCACCGATAATGTCTCTAGCCTGTCCGACTGAACTCATGAAAGGACGGTCAAACGGATAGCCATTCTTTGCAGCATGGGCCTGAGTCTCTACGAGACCTGGGTTCATGACAGCACGGACATCCTTGTCAGCCCAAGCGGAATCACGGGCCATGGTGATGTTGGATAGCATGCCTTCCTTGGCAAGGTCCTTGTTGGTTGCCCAATCGAGGAACTTCTGTGCGGCATCCTGGTTCTTGGTCTTGGCGGACATAGCCATACCCCAAGAGACTACGATGAAGGGAGCGTCACCCTTAGGACCGCGGGGAAGCTGTGCGATGCCGATGTCTGATGCAGGAATCTGGGTCTTGGAAGGATCGACGATCTGGCCATAGAAGACAGAGGCGTCAGTCCACATGGCAGCCTTGCCGGCCTGGAAGACTGGCATGACATTCTCCCAGGACATGCTGGTTACGCCCTGAGGGCCGTAGGTTCCGAGCATCTTGCCATAGAAGCGGATAGCTTCAAGGGCTTCAGGGGAGTCGAATACAGCCTTGCCACCTTCGAGATACCTTCCGCCATAGTTATAGACATAGCTGGAGAGCTGGGTTACAGCGGCAGCGCCCTTGCCACGGGAAGCGAAACCGGCGACCCCGTCCTTGTTCATGGCCTTGGCAGCAGCCTCGAGCTCCATGAAGTTTGTAGGGACAGAAAGGCCGGCCTTCTTCAGAAGGTCCTTTCTGTAGTAGAGCACCTGCCATTCGGTTACGAGGGGGACGATGTACGCAACACCATCCTTGCGTCCGATGTCAACGGAGTTGGCGGGGTAATCTGAGAAATCATACTTGTCCAAACCCTTGTACCAGCCGTTCTTGATGAACATCAGACCTTCCTGGAGAGGGCGGGTCATGAATACATCAACAGTTGAGGAGTTGGTTGCAAACTCGGTGGTCAGCTTGTTGGTAAGCTGGCTCTCCTGCAGACTCTCATAGTTTACCTTGATGCCGGTCTGTGCTTCGAACTCGGGGATCTTTGTCTTGAGCAGCTCACCATAGGGGTGGTTTGCCAACAGCACGCGAATCTCTGGCTTTGCTTGCTCAGCAGCTCCCTGTGCAAAGACTGATCCTGTCAGGCAGAGCAACACAAGAAGCGCGACGAACATGTTCTTTGTTTTCATTATTCATTCTCCTTTTGAATTTGAATATACTTTCACCCTATTATACCCCCTTTTGGGCAGATGTAAATGTTAAAATGAATATTATTTTTAATTGCATGAATATTTCTTTCATACTATACTGAAGGAAAGAAGAGCAGGAGGTGCCATGAACGAGGTCAGTGCCATCTACACCATACAGAGCAAGTATGCGAGCTTGAGCATCAAAGAGAAGAAAATTGCCGACTTCATCCTGAAGCACCCCAAGGAGTCGGTAAATCCCAGCATCGAGGAGCTTGCCGAAAGGATCGGCATCAGCGAATCGACCATGGTGCGCTTCGCACGCAAACTCGGCTATACCGGATACCAGCGATTTCGCATCGCCTTGGCCCGTGAGACCATCCCCTCCAATGAACAGGTCTTTGAGATAGGGATGTCCGATCAGGAAGACCCTATCGACACCGTATTCAAGAATGCCCAGGAGACCCTCAACGAAACCTACAAGAGGATCAACCGCACAGCCCTGCAGCAGGTGGGCAAGCAGTTTGCAGAGGCGAGGACCATCTACCTCATGGGTTTGGGCGGTTCGAACATCCTGGCCCTCGATGCGTACCACAAGCTTATCCGTACAGGCCTTACCTGCAGCTACGCAACAGATTTCCACATGCAGCTGATGCTCGCGTCCCAGTCATCTAAGAAGGACATAGCCCTCATCATCTCCCACACCGGCTCTGGCTATGACACCCTTGCCCTTGCTGAGGAGTTCAGGAACAACGGCTGCCCCATCGCAGTGCTGACCAGCAACAATCGCTCGCCCTTGGCAAAGATGGCCGAAAACGTCCTGCACGTTGCCACAGGAACCAGTCCACTGGTCTCAGAGTCCTTCTCTGCACGAATCGTATCGCTGACCATCATCGACATCCTCTATGTGGAGGTTCTGGAAAGGATGAAAGACCTGGGGGTCGAGAATCTAAATAAAATGAGAAATGTCATCGCAAAGAGACGTATTTGAATTGAGGAGAAAAGAACATATGAAAGCATCTATCGGTCTGATCGGTCTTGCCGTAATGGGAGAGAACCTGGTACTCAACCTTGAGAGCAAAGGGTACTCTGTTGCCGTCTACAACAGAAGCACCTCCAAGGTGGACTCCTTCATGCAAGGACGTGCCAAAGAGAAGAACATTATTGGAACATACAGTCTTGAAGAGCTTGTCTCCGCCTTGGAAACACCACGCAAGGTCATGATGATGGTCAAGGCGGGCAAGCCCGTCGATGAAACCATCGAGACACTCATCCCCCTTCTTGAGAAAGGCGACATCATCATCGACGGGGGAAACTCCAACTATGAGGACTCCGATTGCAGGATGGCCCTGGTCGAAAGCAAAGGCCTGCTCTACATCGGCACCGGGGTTTCCGGTGGCGAGGAAGGGGCACTGCTCGGGCCTTCCATCATGCCAGGCGGCTCAAAGAAGGCCTGGCCCGCCATCAAGGAGATGTTCCAGGCAATATCGGCCCATGTCGATGGAGTTCCTTGCTGTGACTGGATAGGACCCGGAGGTGCCGGCCACTTTGTCAAGATGGTCCATAACGGCATCGAATATGGTGATATGCAGCTCATATGTGAAATTTATGATCTCATGCACCGATACCTTGGGATGAGCAATGCCGAGATGCAGGAAGTATTCGCCACCTGGAACAAGGGGGACCTGGACTCCTACCTCATTGAGATCACAGCCGATATCCTTGGCTATAAGGATGAGGACGGATCACCGCTGGTCGACTCCATCCTCGATACGGCAGGACAGAAGGGAACGGGAAAATGGACCGGCATCGCTGCCCTGCATGCCGGCGTCCCCCTCACCCTGATCGTCGAGTCGGTCTTCGCCCGCAGTGTCAGCAGTCAGAAGGGTGAGCGCGTTGCGGCAAGCAAGGTGTATCCCTCCAAGGAAATTGAGCTTACCCATGAGAGGAAGGCCTTTGTAGAGGAGTTGGGCAAAGCCCTCTATGCGGCAAAGATAATCTCCTACGCCCAGGGCTTCTCCCTGATGAAGAGTGCGGGGGAGAGCAACGGGTGGGACCTGGACCTGAGCAGCATAGCCTTGCTTTGGAGAGGCGGGTGCATCATCAGATCGGCATTCCTTGACAAGATCAGCCAGGCCTTCAAGAAGAAGGGAGACCTGGACAACCTGATAATGGACTCATACTTTATAGAGATCCTCAATGCCAATCAGCAGAGCCTGCGCGACACTGTTGCCACTGCCGCACTCAACGGCATCCCCACCCCTTCCCTTTCGGCAGCCCTCTCCTGGTTTGACAGCTACCGCAGCGAGCGCCTTCCGGCCAACCTGTTGCAGGCCCAGCGTGACTACTTCGGAGCCCACACCTATGAAAGGACCGACCAGCCGCGGGGCGAGTTCTTCCACACCAACTGGACCGGCCGTGGCGGAGATACCGCATCGACAACGTATAGTATATAACAATTAGGAGCGTATAGATGGCTACAATACAAGTTCTTCCCAAAAACAGTGATGGCTTTGACCTTGTCTCACTAGGAGCCCTGATCGTCAGGCTTGACCCGGGCGTTGTTCCCTTTGAATATGCCCAAAACCTTGAGCTCCATGTCTCAGGGGGCGAGTTCAATGTGGCGGCTAACCTCAGCCGTGCATTTGGCCAGAAGACAGCGGTGGTCTCGGCTATGGTCGACTACCCCCTTGGGCTGAAGATCGAAGCAGAAGTGCGCAGGATGGGTGTCACTGGCATCTACAAACGCTTCGAACATGACGGGGTGCGCGGACCCAACATGGCCAATGTCTACAGTGACCGCGGCCAGGGCCTCAGGGCCCCTGTGGTGTTCTACAACCGCAGCAACGAGGCGGCAGCCCTCCTGGATGAAAGAAGCTTCGACTGGAACGCCATATTTGCCAACAAGGTCAGGTGGTTCCACTCCGGAGGCATCTTCGCCGCCCTTTCAGAGAACAATCCTGCCCTCATCATCGATGCGATGAAGCGGGCAAAGAAGGCGGGGGCGATCGTTTCCTTTGACTTGAACTACCGGGAAAAGCTCTGGAGTTCCATTGCCAAGGATGGCGAAGTTCCCCAGAAGGTCGCCCAGAGGATTCTCTCCACGATAGTCGAGCATGTCGATGTGCTTGTCGGCAACGAGGAGGACCTGCAGATGGGCCTGGGGCTCAAGGGGCCCGAGGTTGCCACCCATGGCAAGCTCGACCCCTCATCCTTCTTTGCTATGCAGGCCACCGTCTCCGAGCGCTTTCCCAACGTCAAGGCAGTGGCCACCACCATGCGTGAGGTCAACTCGACCAATCGCCATGACTGGAGTGCCGTGCTCTGGTATGACGGCAAGGCTTATACCGCCCCAACATGTTCGCTGGATGTCTATGACCGCGTAGGTGGAGGCGATGGGTTTGCCAGCGGCCTGATCTACGGCCTGCTCTCAGGGCGATCGCCTGAAGAGAGCCTGAGACTCGGATGGGCACACGGCGCGCTGCTGACCTCCTTCCCCGGGGACACCACCATGGCGACCCTCGCCCAGGTGGAGGCCCTTGCCCAGGGCTCGAGCGCAAGGATACAGAGGTAAGCATGAAAGCACTGGTAATGACAGAGTACAAGAAACTGGAGTTTATGGATGTTCCCAAGCCTACGATCAAAAGCCCCACAGAGGTATTGGTCCGCATCAAGGCGGCAGCCATCTGTGGAAGTGATGTCCATGGGTTTGACGGATCGACACTCAGGCGCCAGCCCCCTGTCATCATGGGCCATGAGGCAAGTGGTGTCATTGAGGAGGTAGGCTCCCTGGTGAAGAACTTCGCCAAGGGGGACCGGGTCACCTTCGACTCCACCATCTGGTGCGGAACCTGCCCCTTTTGTCAACAGGGAAAGGTCAACCTCTGCAACAACCGCAAGGTATTGGGAGTCAGCTGTGACGAGTACAAGCAGGACGGGGTCTTTGCAGAGTACGCCCTCATCGAGGAGCGCATCCTCTACAAGATCCCTGAGGGTTTGGACTTTACCCAGGCAGCGATGGCTGAGCCTGCCGGCGTTGCTGCCCATGCGATAGGCCTTGCGCCTCCCCTTCTGGGGGAGGATGTTGCTGTGGTTGGAACGGGTTTGATAGGCCTGCTCATCCTCAAGCTGTTGAGGCCTGTCACCAGCGGCCTGATCATAGCCTTGGAGACAGATGAGGCCAGAAGAGCCAAGGCCCTAGGCTGTGGCGCTGACTATGCTTTTGACCCCAGAGATCAGAATCTGGTACAGACTATTGCTGATCTTACAGACAATGTAATGCTGGACAAGGTCTATGAGGCTGTCGGGGCGACTGCTCCTATCAACACTGCTGTCGATGTGGTGAAGAAAGGCGGTACAGTTGTACTGGTAGGAAACGTGAGCCCGAAGGTCGAACTGCCCCTGCAGAAGATTGTCACGCGCCAGATACGCCTGCAGGGAAGCTGCGCCATCAGCGGGGAATACCCTGCTGTCATCAAGCTTATGGCCAGTGGCAAACTGGTAGTGGATGACCTTATCAGCAAGACTGCCCCCTTAAGTGAGGGCCAGTTCTGGTTTGACAAGCTCTATAACCGAGAGGACAACCTCTTGAAGGTAGTCCTGCTTCCCTAACAAACAAAGAAGGATACTATGGTACGATACGCGCTCATTGGATATGGAAAAGTTGCACGGGTGCATGCCAAGGCATTGAAAGATGGTAAGGACAGCCTTCTTGTTGCTGTCTGGGGTCGGAACAAGGAGAAGGCGGAGCTCTTTGCACAAGAGTGGGGCCTTGTAGCCTTCACCGACATGCAGAAGATGATCACCGAAGCTAAGGTCGATGCTGTAGTCATCACCACCCCACACCCAGCCCATAAGGAAAATGCCCTTGCAGCCCTAAAGGCAGGGGCCCATGTGCTGGTTGAAAAGCCTATGGCCCTCACCGTCGCTGACTGCCAGCAGATGATCGACTGTGCTAAACAGGAGAAGAAGAAGCTTGCCGTCATCAGCCAGAGACGCTGGTTCCCCTCGACCCAGAGGATCCATAAGGCAATTGAGGAGGGAAAGCTGGGAACACCCATGATCGGACAGGTCACCATGCTCGGCTGGAGAGACGAGGAGTACTACAACAGCGACCCCTGGAGAGGCACATGGGATACGGAGGGTGGAGGGGTCCTCATCAACCAGGCTCCACACCAGCTTGACCTTCTGCACTGGTTCCTAGGCCCGGTCAAGGAGGTCTATGCCCAGTGGGACAACATCAACCACCCCTATATCGAGGTGGAGGATACTGTTGTGGGAACCGTACGCTTTGCAAGCGGCGCCATGGCCTCCATACTGGTATCCAACTCGCAGAAGCCCGGCATCTATGCAAAGGTCCACGTCCATGGCTCCAATGCCTCTTCCGCCGGTGTCCAGACCGATGGGGGTGCAATGTTCATCGCAGGCAGAAGCGGTGTTGTGGAGCCTCCATACAATGACCTGTGGACAGTTGAAGGGGAAGAGAAGATGCTCGAAGTGTGGAAGATTGAGGACATAGCCTTCTTCAAGACCATTGATCCTGTAGGGCACTTCTTCCGTCTGCAGCTTGAGGACTTTACCCAAGCGATACTGAACAACACTACACCAACATCCTCCGGAGAAGAGGGAATGGAGACAGTGAAGATCATTGAGGGGATGTATGTCTCTGGAAGGACAGGGATGCCTGTCAGGTATTAGGATCAGAGCAAAAACATGATGGGCAGGAGAGTACTTGCACCCCCTGCCCTTCTTTGTCCCACCATAAACCTCACATCAAAGCTCTATCCAAGGGGTGGGATATGCCCATCACTGCAAGTCGCATCTCTGTGAATACCTTGTACCACGTTCCAATCAATCAATGCAATTTAGCCACCCTCCATCAAGGGAGTAGTTGGACCCTACGCAGTAGCTGGCCTTGCAAGAACCTATAAAAGCATAAAATTCAGCAATCTCTTCTGGGGAGGCAAAACGACCTATAGGAGCATATTGGCGGGCAATACCATCAAGAACCTCTCTAGCGGTGGTACCCTCTTTTTCAGCTATTCGACCTGCCGCTTGCTCCCAACTTGAGGTCAAGACAAGCCCCGGGCTAATGGTAACCACTCGAATACCCTCTGCAATGAGTTCATGGGATAGGCACTTACTGAACATTACAAGGGCTGCTTTCGTAGTATTGTAGATGGGCTCATACCACAATGGCTGCTTTGCACAGATGGAAGCTGTCTGAATAATGACCCCCCCACCTCGTTTTGTCATGGAAGGCACTGCCAAGCGTGAAGTCCTTATCGCAGCCATGACATGCAAATCCCAGTAGTACTGCCACTTCTCATCCGGGGCATCCATGATGGTCTCTTCACTGCCGATCCCGGCATTATTTATCAAGATGTCAACGCCACCCAGAAACGCAAGAGAAGCCTCCATTGCCTTTTCAAGACTCTCCATCTTTGTGACATCACAAGAAACCCCAAAGGCCTTTACCTTGAAATCTTTTTGGATCTGCATGGCCTCAGCTAGAGAGCTCTCAGCTCCTCGAGCCCAGATAGCCACATTGGCGCCCTCTTGTGCGTATTTGCGTGCAACCGCAAGCCCTATGCCAGAGCTCCCTCCTGTGATCAGTACGTTTTTCCCTTGTAAGTGTAAATCCATATGGGTATCTCCTTGTGCTCTAAACATAATCTTAACCCGAGAACCCTGGCAATGCCACTAGACTATACGTGCATACATTTGCCTGAGAGTATCAGAGAACAAGGTCATATCGTCTGCTGATACATTCCTTGTCCCATTCTTTATAAAAACTTAATTCATACTGTGTCATTTCATTTTCAAATGAACAGGAGCTATCATCAACACAGATCTTATCAACTGAAAGAATGTGTTCAAATTCTCCACTGAGAAGATCTTTTTCTTCCTCGTAGCCATCAAAGGATTCACCAGCTAAAAGCACCTTTACCCTAAGCAAATAACTTTGACCATCTTAAATTTTACCGTCTGGCGACAGATAAAAGAAGATGCTCTTGATTTCTTTGAATGTATCGTTCAGCTTTTTTAGCTTTTTATCCAAGGCTGGAATCTGCGCAAGAAGATTTGTCAGTGAGGAATCTGGAAGCCTCACTGGATAATTTTCAAGAGACAACTCAGATAATAATACCCTATCGATACGAATTCGGTGATTAATCGAAAGACTTAAGCTCGTGGAGGTGTTTATCGCCAGGTGGATTTTTCTTGGATTTTTCCCATAGGCTAACGAGGTATCTACTTTGATAATGTTGGGACCACAGAAGAATTCGGCAAAGGGCTCATTTTCAAGGCTAGGATTCAAAAGGTCACAATCTTGGCTCAATATATAAGAATGGGTGGTCATATTGCTAGGGTGTATTTGGTTTGATGCTCACGGCTAAACAACACCAATGCATCGGCATCATCAATCCATGGATAAGATTCCACCACATGTGAAAGCACTGCTTGCATATGCACTCCTTCCACGACAACACCCTGCCTCCATTTTGTTTTCATAATGGAATCTCGTAAAGAGAGTTCATACATACAAGACCTTCCCTTTATGAAAAAAGCCGTTTCATGTTGTAATCAAAAGTTTCTAGGGAAGCGAGGCCAGTCTTTTCCAGTTCATCAAGCTCCTTAGCTTTCTTTTGGGACCGTTTCAAGAGAGAAGAAACAATTTCTACCAAATCTGACATCTCATACCCACTGGGCAGTCCAGATTTGAATATCTCGAACAAAGAACAATTACATGTACTGATATGATGATATATGTATCCCCTGAAAAGCCTATCCCTTTCTTGGCGATTGGGAATGGCAACAAGCAGGCAATACAACCAACTTATTTTGCTTGCGTTCTCGCCACTTGGCTTGAGCTCATCCCTCAGCCATCCATATATCGTTTGCCTCGAAACAGAGAAAATATCTGCCCACTCTGTTTTATTGAAACCAAAAAACAAAACAAGTTCGTTGAATTGTTCAGTATGACTCTTCAATGCAAGGCCTGTAATGCTTTGCTTCGAAACACCAATATTCCTGGTGAAATTGTCAAAAAACAAAGGACTTTGTTCAAGGTGTGTATGTTGGGATGCTGTATAGAGAAGACCAAAGGGCATCGAGGTTAGTTTGTATTGTGCCCGATAGCCATAGCTACCAGAACTATCTGTGACAAAGAGAGGGTCTGAGCTGTCAAGCAAAGGATCCACGATGGTGTAGTCAGGCTTTATTGCCATAGTTTTTTCGCCTTGTCGGTAATCAACGTTTCAAAGAAAACATCTGATAGTATAAAGTGCAACGCATGGAAGATTTCAAGAAGACGGGCAAACACCTCTGCCTTAGGAGCAGCAGAAAATAGTATAAAATGATCCAGGTCAAGGAACGTTACCTTGGACCTTGGTTCAAAGTATTCTGGTTTGGTGGTAGGGAAGCGTTGAATTCCATGGGGGTATTTCATACCGCTGGAATTCTGCGATAGCGTCACCTTGAAATTGCTCGTGATTGAAAGATCTGTGAGAACCACTCCCCTTTGCATAGAAAACATCCGTAATTCATTGTCCATCCATTCTATATGTGTAGGCAGCGAAGAACCTTGAAACTCTTTTGCTACCAAATCTTTCCAGGAGGCATTACTCTTTTCTTGTATCGAGTTGATATAGCGCAACCCCAGTCGCGATACAAGAGAAATATCGGCTATGGCATCAAGCTCTCTGACAAGGGAGATGAAGTTCTGCAAAAGGGTATCGAAAGGTAAGGATTGTGCGTCAAAAACCTGATAGGTAATTGCCTCGCTATCAAGAAAAATAGTCTGTTGTGTATCAGCAGATGAAAAAACCCATTGCTTGGAAACTGCCTTTTCAGGGTCTCCATGGGGACCGGCACGAACAACTCCTGTTTCAATTGGCTTATACAGTGGGTACCCGTTCTTTCGCACACACCCTTGGAAAACTGGTATGTACTCCTCCATCTGAACTATGGGAGAGTATTGAACCTGTACCAGTATTCCAACGAGAGGGCCATTGGGAAGAGCCTGTTTTCTTTCACTCATAGTGTCTCCTATCTTCTTAGACTTTTACACCAAACATTACACTTTAACAAAAAATAGAAGTGCACTCCAAGTTTATCCTAAGGTTACATGGCAGGCCCTATCATCAGGATAAGATGCCAGACATACCATAGTGCCACAAATACGAGAAGATCCATTGAACACAACCTTTCCATTGCCAACCCACAAACCAGGCATATGAAGTGCAATCCTACTGCTATACGTGCAAAGCATGGCTATAAGCATTGATTCACTGACAGAAAAGGTCTGTTCCCTATGAAAAATAGCATTTTAGAAATAATTTTGAGGTTTTTTCCAGTTTTGTCCTCTTAATCACACCTTATTTATAGGAGATACTGTGTATAGTTAGCCTACGATAAACACAAAAGTAGAACCATAAATCAGTTCATTTTTTTGACACGGTAGCTTTCAATTTCAGAGTTTCAGCCTTGAACGTTCCGAGGTCTACCGATGAAGGCACTTTTACCTTCAGCTCC
>Ga0265295_1002453_pt1 | contig 29344 bp, 24 predicted proteins | sample Munlansysbiofilm_FD_192503 | JGI IMG/M metagenome (GOLD analysis project Ga0265295, IMG submission 192503) | Leachate microbial communities from a municipal landfill in Southern Ontario, Canada - Methane capture system biofilm | ecosystem: Engineered > Solid waste > Landfill > Unclassified ... | reverse complement strand
ACAATGCAATTGGTCGCTTGGCCTTACATAGATTGTGAGTAACGAGGGATATCAGATGCCCTCAAACAACCAGAGAAACAATGAGTTGGAATTTACACCAACATTTGGGACTCAACAGTCATATCATCTCCATCAAACAATCTTTAATTTATGATATTATAAACGCATTATTCACTTAGGCAAGAATATATTTTATCAGAATGGATATCAATAAAATATATCATCTCATACGCTCAGATATATAAGTTTACATGCTTAGCTAACTATCATATTGCCATGACGAAAATTCTTGACATAAAAAGTGATTCGAGCAGATTGACGACTATATGAGCGGGCATAGCTCAGTTGGTAGAGCATTAGCTTCCCAAGCTGAGGGTCGCGGGTTCGAGTCCCGTTGCCCGCTCCATTTTAACGTTAAAATGAGCAATCGAATATTAGGTTGCAACGCATAAGAAACCTTTATTTATAGTAACCTAGTCCCCTTTAATGAATTTGCATTTACCGAAAGTGGAGAAAACAAGCCTGCTTTGAATTTTGGAATTGCTGCTGCTGCAACCATAGCAGCGTTATCCATGCACAAAGAGAGTGAGGGGTAGAATACTTTGATGCCGTATTTAGCGGCTCGCTTAGTTATTTCCAGTCGTAAAGCAGAATTTGCTGCAACTCCACCAGCCAATAATATGCTGGGCAGCTTAAGCTCTTTGGCTTTTCGGATGCTTTTAGCTATCAATGGTTCTATAATTGCAGCTTGGATTGATGCGGCGATATCGGTTTGATGCTTTTTCAGAAACTCATCATCCTTATCTAAGACATAGGTTCTTATAGCTGTTTTGAGCCCGCTATAACTAAAATTATAATTATCTTTTTGCTTTAATGGGCTAGGAAGATCTACAAAATGTGGGTTCCCATTTTGGGCTAGTTTATCAATCAACGGTCCTCCGGGAAACCCCAAACCCATAAGTTTGGCAGCTTTATCAAATGTTTCTCCGGCGGCATCATCCAAAGTTTTGCCGATAACCTCAAATTGAGTATTTGTGCTGAAATGAACTATCTCTGTGTGTCCCCCAGATACAACCAACGCCAAGAATGGAGGCTGCACTAGAGTATGTTCGATATAGTTTACAAAAATATGACTTAGAAGGTGATTAACCGTAATGAGGGGTACTCCCAAACTCCACGACAAGCTTTTAGCAAAGGCTAAGCCAACAATAAGAGATCCAATTAATCCCGGATTTATTGAAACGGCAATGGCATTAATATCACTTAATTCCATGTTTGCTTGCTTTAAGGCCAAGTTGCATAAGTGCATAATATTCTTCATGTGTAAACGAGATGCCAATTCAGGTAGTACTCCTCCAAATTCTAGATGCTGAGGTTGTCCGGTCGTAAGATTTGCAAAAACTTTGTAGTCTGTATCTAATATTGCTACAGATGTATCATCACACGAAGATTCGAACGCTAGAATCAAGCTCATCTTCTTTTTCGAACTCTATCTGGGGTAATAGCTAATGCTTTAACACCTTCGGGTAATACTAATTCCACTTTGAACAATCCATCTTCATCCGGTTCGGATATTATTTCTACTTTGATGCTATCAATCTTCATATTTTCTAATACAGAGCCGGGACCAGATATACGAGCTGCAACTCGCGAAGGTGAATATCCTTCCGGAAGAGATATATTAGTGAAAACACGGCTGCTTTCTTGTTCTCCGCTAATGCTAAGTAACACTCGGGTATCAGATACATTTATCTCCGAATCTGGTAAATCCAATTCTAATTCGATTCTAGAATCGTTAAAAACCTTGTTATCGATTGGTAGAGTCTTTACCTTGCTGATGCCCACTATTTTACTTTTAGGGCCAAATATTGTTACCTTGTCTGGATTTAAGCTGTATCGTAATTCATTCATTTTTTCTTTAGTATAAGCATCCTCATATTGAAGTTCGATAGATACGGTTTTTTGGTGAAACACATCTGCTTGAATTGCAAGATTATCTGATTCTGAGGGTCCTAATAAACTTACTTCCACATTTTCAGGAATGTCAATTGAATAGTTTTGAAGTGAGATTATGTCTGTATTGGGAGTGATATTTCCTGCATCAATATTTACTCTTGGTTTTGCCAACATCAAGCGGATGATATCTAAACCTTTACCTTTCACAATAAAGGGAATCTTTTGAGGCAGGTTTTCCAAAGTAATATTTTGAGGTATGTTTTTTAAGTTTACGGGCAGAGATACCACACTTCGGTGATCGGAAACCAAGACAGATTGTAACCAAATCAACAGTGCCAAAAGTAAAGCAAATAGCCTGGTTCCTAAGTTATCCTTAAGCATAAAAGCGGCTTATTCCTCAGTAGGGTTGTTAATGTTTAATTGCTTTATCTTTTTATATAAAGTTGTCCGCTCTATACCGATTGCTCTTGCTGTTTTGGAAACCAACCAGTTGTTACGTTCAAGGTGATGTATCAGGTAATCTCTTTCATAGCGTGCAATACTTTCTTTTAGCGAAGGTATTTCAAGATATTTAGAATTGTCACAATCCAGATCTTTATCTCTACCGCATAGTTTATGTTCCAGGTGCTTAAGAATCGTTTCGTTAGTTATGTTTCTTTCGTTGATCATCATAAACTTACAAAAGTTTCTAAGTTCTCTAATGTTGCCAGGCCAAGAATAGCTTAAAAGACTGCTTTTGAGAGTTGTAAGATCCAAATGATCATTAATACTGTATTGATTTGAAAAGTTGGTAAGAAAGAAACTCATTAGCGGCAGGATATCTTCGCCTCGTTCTCGCAGAGGTGGTAATTCTACTATGTTACCTTCTATGCGATAAAAAAGATCTCGTCGAAACTTCTCGGAATCGGAAAGAATATCCATTTTTGCATTGGAGGCAAAGATCAAGCGTGTATTTACTTTTTTCATAGGGCCTCCAACTACTTGGATTTCTTTGTTTTCAATTGCTCGCAGAATCTTTGATTGAGCAATCAATGAAAGATTGGTTACCTCATCCAAAAACAGAAGACCATTGCTGCATTCCTCAAAGAATCCAGTTTTATTACGATCTGCACTGGTAAAACTGCCTTTAACGTGACCGAATAGTTCACTTTCTATTAGAGTTTCGGTTAGCGCTGAGCAATTAAGTGTATGAAATGGTTTGCCAAATCTCTGAGAGCTTATATAGTAATAATTTGCGCCTACTTCTTTACCGGTACCAGTTTCTCCGATCAAGAACAAATCTTCATCAACTTCTGCAAGCTTGCGAATTTTTTCTCTAACCTGCTTAATGGCTGGGCTTTCACCAATAAATGGAAATGAACGAGTGAATTGTTTTTTCATGTTGATGTATTCTATTTGCAAACCAATGTGCTCTTCTTCTTGGCGTTTCAAGGTAATAGCATTATCTATGTGTAGAAGCAATTGATTTGTGCTAAAACTACTGCCTTTTTCGATGAAATGATATGCTCCCAAATCTCGAATCTCTTGAACCTGACTAGTGCTCACTTCTCCAGAGATTACAATTACCTTGTAATTAAGGTCCATCTTATCTTTAAGGTGTTTTAGTACTTGGATACCGTTCAATTTGCTTCCAACCAGAAATACATCGAGAAGAATAACATCCGGATTGAATACTCTTAGTTCTTCGAAGAATACATCCGAATTTGCCGTAATAAGCACTTCATAATTGTAACGGTTAAGAATAAGGGCTACTTGGTCTGCCAAAACTACATCATCTTCCAGTATTAAGACTTTTCCTTTGCTCATATTTGTTACCTCAAGAGTCTTTCTTCAAGCTCTGCCAGAGCGTTAATATAGTAAATATATGCCTGATCCGGTGAATCGTAAGGCGAGAAATATTTATGTACATCTCCATCTTGAAAGTACTTAGCACACATGTAGTAAAAATGATCGGAAGTACTTAGCATGCGAGCAGTACGCAATAGATCCGGATCTCCTTTTACTTTGATCTGATCTAATAGGGCATATAAGGTTTCTATGGCATTGTGTTGCATATCATTTTCCAACCAAGCCGATAGATCCCGCTCTTCATCCGCCCACGAAACGGCTTCGGGGAAAGATACTGATTCCTGTTGGTAATTAGATAGTTCCGTTGTTTCTTTGGGGTGAGCAAAACCTAGATGCTGATGTTGTAATACTGCTGCTGGGAAATGCCTCATAAAGTCAAATATTCCCGTTGATGCCCATTGATGTTCGCCAAAAGTTTCATAATCCATAAACAAGTTTAGGAATTGGTTTTTTCCCTTGTACTCATTTAAAGTAAGCTTATCGATCCAGCTAACAAATTTTTCTACGGTTAGAGGATATTCAGGCCAATCTCTATTGGAAAACCTAAAGGCAATATCATCTGCCAATTGATAATACTTTAGCAATAAGTTTATGCGCTTAGAATAATTTTTATAAGCATATAATGGCGATCTCCATTGTAATACTCGATCCACTCCTTCGGTTAGTATTGTTTTGAATCCCGGAATCTCAAACACCAAATCTGAAAGTCGATCTTGATAGATTAATTCCGTATTTCTGAACGTTTCTGTATCGTAGGAAAATTCTTTCTTCATCAAATCCCGATGCATCATTACTTGGTCTAAGAATTCATTGGAATCGTATAAAAAAGCGAGTGAATGATAATAAGTTTCCCCTATAAACTCCACATATCCTGTATCGGCTAAAGCTTTGAAGGAATCCAATGTTTCGGGACTGTAAAGCTTAAACTGTTCAATGGCAGTGCCTGTTATGGAAAAAGCTATTTTGAATCTTCCTTCATGCTCTTTAATGAGATCCAACAAAAGCTTATTTGTTGGAAGGTAGCACTTTTGAGCAACTTTTCGCATAACATCGCCATTTAGTTTGTCATCAAAGATTGGTTTGGATTGTCCAATGTCCAGAACATTGAAATGGGTTAAGCGGTAGGGCTGATGAACTTGAAAGTAGAAGACAATATTTAACATGCATGCACTCCCTTAACTCTTTCTCACATAATCTGCCAATGTGGTTGAGTAAATTTGTCGTATTTTATCCGCAGCCTCATCCCATTGAATTTTATTGACTTCTCTCATACCTTCAATTCCCATCTTGGTACAATATTGTGGGTTCTCGATGAGATGATTAATTGTCTCTACCCACAAATCTACATCCCAGAAGTCAATTTTAAACGCATGTTTAACCACTTCCGATACACCTGATTGCTTAGAGATTATTGATGTTATGCCATAAGCCATCGCTTCCAGTGGACTAATTCCAAAAGGTTCAGATACCGATGGTAACACATAGATATCGGCGGCACGCAAAATTCTTTCTACTTGTTTCCGGTTTAAAAATCCCGTAAAAAGAAAGCGATTTCGTAGTTTCAAACCGGCAGAGCTGCGTAAGAGCTTTCTGCTCATATCGCCAGTTCCGGCCATTATAAATCTAGCATCTGAGTGTATTTGCAATACCTTTTGCGCCATCTCTAAGAAATAATCTGGTCCCTTTTGGAGGGTTATTCTTCCCAAAAAGAGTATTACAGGTCCTTTAAATATCCTTTCTTTAGCAATCACGGCATCTTCTGGAAGGCTAAATGCATTATGGACAATACGAATTTTTCCTGTATCGATGCGGTATCGGCTCATAATCATTTGAGATGTGTATTGCGATACGGCTATTACTTTATCGGCATAAGTCATCCCAGCATGTTCAATTTTATGAATTCGCTCATCCCCAGGTCCTCCTGCTCTATCGAACTCTGTGGCATGAATATGTACAATTAAAGGTTTAGAACTAATTCTACGTGCCAACATTCCTGCTGGATAAGTAAGCCAATCGTGAGCATGAATAATATCGTAATTTAGTGTTTTAGCCATACGCTCAGCACGAAGCGTATATTCTTGGATTTTGCGAATTAGATCCTCGTCACCAATTAAATTATTTGTCATCTGCTGCCAGATGTCCTGCTCTTTAAAAGCAAAACTCTCTTTGCTCCAAAGCTCTTTTTTAATTGATGTAACGTAACGGTTTATATCTGAAAGCTGAAAATAGGATTCGGGATGATCGTTTAAACCAATGAATTCTATGCGTTCAGAAATGCCGCTAAATACTCTGTTCTCATATTGAATCTGTTTTCGAGCATTGAGGAACACTGCAGGAAGCGTATCCACATCGCTTATTTCTCGCATAGGAAAGTACACTTCTTCTTTAGTAGGCAACACCAAATCTATCTTAATGCCCAAACTAAGAAGAGCCTTTACCATACCGTAACAAGCCATTCCCAAACCACCGGAAATTAGAGGTGGAAATTCCCATGTAAACATTAGAACTTTCATAGCTCAACACCCAAACTTTCAAGATAGGTTTCAATATTGTACAATGCAGCCACACTCCAAGCTTGGGCCGGAGCCCCTTTGGGGAAATGAGGAGTGTCGCCATCCCACACTTCTGCTACAGAGGCAATATGCCCCTTCATAAAGCCCTTACGCAATACTCCAATGAATTCACTTAAGGCTTGTGCTATTTCTCTATTGCTTTTTTGGTTGCGATATACTTTTAGATACAATCCACAAAACGGACCCAAGAGCCATGCCCACACACTTCCGTTATGATAAGCCAAATCTCGTTCACGTTGGGTTCCGTAGAATTTTTTTCTAAAACGAGCATCTTGGGGGCTTAGAGTACGAATTCCATAATAAGTATAAAGCTCTTGAAATGTATGCTCCAAAACCTGTTTCATGATATCCAAAGAAACAGGAGACCACGGCAAAGAGAGTGCAATGATTGCATTTGGGCGAATCTCAATAATTGCTTTATCTCCCTCAAGTCTGTCGGCAAGATACTCACCAGTCCAAAACTTTGCAAACGAATTTTTTACGATATCTTTAAGCTGCAAAATTTCATCTATTGGTTTTAGCTTCAGTTTACCGGTTGAGTTATACTCATTCACCATTTCTTCATAAGCACAAAGAGCATTATACCAAAGTGAATTTATCTCTACCGGAGCTCCCCATCGCGGTGTAATTGCTTTGCCATCGATGCGAACATCCATCCAAGTGCCATGAGCAAATGCTGCATCTAGCTCTATAAGCCCATCATTACGCACCCTAAATGGGTGATCTTGTGTTTGCAGTAAGCTTTGTATCATATCTTCTGCAAGCATCAGCGCTTCTTTCCAAGCTTTTTTGAGCTTCTTTTTCTTACCTACTTTCCACAGCATTATTATATACCACAAAGTAGCATCAATACTATCATAATTTGCTTCTCTACCACTTTCAGCAAGCATATTGGGAATTAATCCACCTTTTATGTGTTGACTATATTTTTTCATGATGAGTTCGGCAGTTTCAAGATTCTCGGTTTTACGTAACAATGCATTGAGTACTACCATGGTATCTCTTCCCCAAGGCCCATAGAAGGGATATCCTGCTACCACATCATCATATGTGACAAAATCTTTAAGTGCAAATTCAAGGATGTTTAGATATTTCTTTCTATCGAAAAGATAATTATCGTTATAATCTATTTTACTAAGTAGATCACCATCACTATCAATATGTATAGGAACATCAAATGGCTTCGGTAGATCTTCATATCTTGCTTCAATTCGCTTAACAATGCTTGCGGGATTCTGTATGGGGGCATCGGAAAACAACATTGAATTGCTTTCGTTGGGAGACAAATCAAAATCTATTTGAAATAAGCTGATTTGATCACCAATTCCAGCATATCCGCTCATCACTTCCCAAGGATAAAATACATTATAATATACATATCGGTTAGATATCACCTCGCCCTTTAAAACCGAGCCGAATACTTCAATGCTATTGTTCAAACGCAACGCTGAAAACATGCTATATTCATCTTTTTTTTGCATACTAGTTCTAAACTCTATGAAATCCAAACTACCATGCGCATTTATCTCATGGTGTGAACACATAGTGAATTTTGGGTGAAACTCAAAATGTAGGCGATGTTTTCCCAGATTTCTATATTTTACTAAAATGGTATTACTCTGTTCATCCATCATAATTTCCTTAAGTATGAGGATGTTATTCTGATGGGGTAACGCAGAATATAAAAACACCGGGTAGGGGCGTAGCCATGGCTTTACGAGATGGAGAAACCCTTCGGGATAAATGCAATTGCTATAGTTATTACTATCCAAATGTAAAACTTCACCGCGCCATTCCACTTTTTCTTCAATGCCAGCTACCAGATGATAACGATTAAAGCCAATATCTCCAGCTATTAACAAACCATGATATTTACGCTGATTAATCAAGTTCCCGGTGCCCAAAGCATAACCACCAAGTTTATTGGTCAAAATCCATTCATGGTGATGGGTCTCCATGAAGTAGTTATTCATTAAACCCCCTATTAACAGTTATTTTGAGCTTGTGTTGATTATTTTCAATACTATTGAATTCGTCAAGTTAAATTATGTTATCAAGCCTAGACGAATCTATTTAGTATCTAACAGCATGAGCATCATTTTGGGGAATAAGATAAAAATCTAGAAAGCAGTTTCCTTGATTCTGACAACTTTGAATTACGTTAACCCAAGATGTGGTATTTGTGCTTGCCCCAAAAAGCCTTATCCCCATTTGTCCATTGATCGCTTCTTTAGGCTTTGGATATCTGTTTAAACTTGTTATCGATTTACGAAGTTACATGCTCAAAAGATAATAAACCTATAACAAAAAGGCGAGTATTAAAACTCGCCTTTTCTTAATCTTATATTAGCTATTATTTATACTAAACCTTGGTCACACATTGCGTTTGCTACCTTCAGGAAGCCGGCAATGTTAGCTCCTTTTACATAATTCACCCATCCATCAGCTTGAATACCGTTTTCGCGGCAAGCTTCATGAATGTTGCGCATAATGCTGTGGAGTTTCTCGCCCACTTCTTCACGGCTCCAATTAAGACGCATCGAATTCTGAGTCATTTCCAAGCCGGAGGTAGCAACGCCACCAGCATTAGCAGCCTTGCCGGGAGCAAAGAGAATTTTGGCTTTCATAAATACTTCTACTGCTTCGGGTGTGCAAGGCATATTGGCAGCTTCGCAAACACATGTTACTCCACTTTCTACCAATGCTTTAGCATCTTCAACGTGAAGTTCATTCTGAGTTGCGCAGGGAATGGCAACATCTACTTTAACTCCCCAAGGACGCTTGCCAGGGAAGAATTTAGAACCGGGGAATTTATCGGCATAATCGCTTACACGATCATTATTGGATGCACGCAGTTCTAGCATATATTCGATCTTTTCATCATCAAGACCTGCTTCATCCAAGATATAACCATCAGGTCCGGAGATAGTAATAACTTTACCGCCAAGCTCTGTAATCTTTTGAGCTGCTCCCCAAGCTACATTGCCAAAACCAGAAAGAGCTACCTTTTTCCCTGTAAAATTCAACCCTTTGGTCTTAAGCATTTCTTCTGTAAAATAGACTACGCCATAACCAGTGGCTTCTGGACGGATTAAACTACCACCCCAAGTTCGGCCTTTACCGGTTAGCACACCAGTAAATTCGTTGCGGAGTTTCTTATACATACCAAACAAATATCCTATCTCGCGTCCACCAACTCCTATATCGCCAGCTGGAACATCTAAATTTGGCCCAATATGACGGAAAAGTTCAGCCATGAAGGATTGGCAAAAACGCATTATTTCTGCATCCGAACGACCTTTAGCATCAAAATCACTACCACCTTTTCCTCCACCCATTGGCAGAGTTGTAAGGCTGTTCTTAAAGATTTGTTCAAAGCCCAAGAATTTCAAGATAGAGAGATTAACGCTGGGGTGGAAACGAAGGCCACCTTTGTAGGGACCAATCGCGCTGTTGAACTGTACACGATAGCCACGGTTTACATGTACTTCACCTTTGTCATCCATCCAAGGAACACGGAATATAATTACGCGTTCTGGTTCAACAATGCGTTCGAGAATATTGTTCTTCACAAAACGGGGATTACTTTCGTATGTATCCCAGATAGTCTCGACTACTTCTTTCACTGCCTGAAGAAATTCGGGTTCGCCCGGATTCTTCGCTGCGACCTTAGCTATAAATTCGTTAAAGGTCATTTGGATCCTCCATATTTATTTTGTTTTTTTACCAACTTATATTCTTGCATATTTATGTCAAGCAAATCTAGTTATTCTTTTCTGAATGCTTAGCTTTGTTACAATAATGCAAAATTGAGCTCATGATTACCTCTTCCCCATTGCCTTAAACTGATATTAAGCTTGGTATAAGCTGAGATTATGCAGTGAGTAAGAGATAATGTTTCCTTTAACCATATCTAAAATAGGGATGAGCTACAAGAAGTGAAGGTTGTTATTGAACGAAAGTTTACATTATTTTTGTTCATACCAGATATACAGCTTCTTGATATTGCTTTCATTGATTTTACTTGACCTCAAACCTCAGTTTTCCTTCATTGTATATTCATGTTAATAGGAGATAATTATGCGTAAAATAGACATTGGCAAGGAATGTGAAAGAATAGCGCAATTTTTGGGGAGCTATTTGCAGAGCAGCGGATTAACCAAGTACATTGTTGGCGTATCTGGAGGCATAGATAGTGCCGTTTCAGCTACGCTAGCGGTTAAAGCCATTGGCAAAGAGAATGTTATTGGGGTAATGATGCCCTACACAAGTAGCAATCCCAATAGTTTAGAAGATGGGCGTTTACTTTGCAATTACCTGGATATAGCCTATCAAATAATAGAGATAAGCCCCATAGTAGATGCCTGGTATGAATCATACGAAACGGAAGCGAGTGCTTTAAGAAGAGGAAATTTTATGGCACGTATCAGGATGTGTGTTCTGTATGATCTTTCCTCCAAATATCGCGCATTGGTATTGGGAACTAGCAATCTCAGCGAGATTATGACAGGATATTTTACTCAACATGGAGATTCTGCAGCAGCAATTGAGCCTTTGGCGCAACTATATAAAACAGAAGTATGGAGACTTGCTAGGAATTTGGGTATTCCCAAAAAGATTATCGAAAAAAATCCTTCTGCAGATCTATGGGAAAATCAAACCGACGAGCAGGAAATGGGGATATCGTACCGTGAATTAGATGAAATTTTATGGAGTATCCACAATATGCAAGACGTAACTACTTATAATAAAGACAAGTTAGATACTGTATATAAGCTAATTGCGAAAAGCGCTTTCAAGCGTAATCCTGCCCCAGTACCGGAGGTTCCATGTTCTCTATAAGTGCTAGGGATCGTTGTAAAACTTGCCATACAGAACGAGCCTTAAGGCAATGTGTTCGCACTAAAAGAGGGATTTGTTGGAAATGCTGCAACGAACTAAGAATTGATCTAAAGTGCCCTCGGGAATGCCCTTACTCACCACGATTTGAAGAGATAAGCCCCTTCCCTGCTTTTAAAGCCGATAATAACCGTGAATCTACACAGGCAATGAAGTATTTTATTGATATTTGGATAACTAAAGTAAATGCACTGTTTGAAGATAAAAGTCCCCAATTACTTGCAACCGAAGATAGAGATAAAGTCTTAGAGATATTAAGTTCTTACCAATATCCGGGTAATTTTCCGGTTGAGTATCTAATGCAAAAGCTTGAACTTCCTTATGAGCAAAAAGATATACATCCATATGCAGAAGAAATTGTTGCAGGATACTTAGATTGCATAATTGCTATGGAATACAATCTATTAAGCAATTTTACTCTGAACCAATCTCCACTATTGGATCTTGAACAAAGATATAATGAGATTATTAGTTCAATACCCAGCTTTAAAAAGCTTAAGCATTATAGTTTTATTCATACCGGTTTATCTGAAGATGGATCGCAATGTATTGTGTTTATAGAAATAAACTATAAAAATGAATTCTGTTTTATCTTAAAAGAATATGAAAGTAATTGGTATATAAGGCAATGCATTGTTGGTAATCCCGGCTTATATTTTAAGCTAAACAGTACATTTAAGAGTATCTCGCAGGCTTTAGCGGAAGCAGAAGAGCAACTTGCTTATAGCGAAATAAGTGAAGCGTTAAGGAGTTTTCCAGATTGTGCCGATTTGTATTACTATCGAGGATTATATTGGTTGTTATGCAAAAACCATGCAAAGGCGAAGGTTGGCTTCTTGGATGCCGTTGCTTTAGACAACTATTTTGCACCACCCTATATGCATTTAGGAATATTATATTTAAACGAAAAAGAATATCATGAAGCAGAATATTGGTTTGCGGCACTGTGCAAAATCGAACAAGATAATATGGATGCGGCAAACAATTTAGGCATTGCCTTGTTGGCTCAAGGCAAAAAAGACGAGGCAATCAATACTTGGCAGAACATTGTTAGAAAACAGCCTAATTACGAAATGGCAAAGAAGAATTTGGAATTGTATGGATAGATTCTATATGAAACTGGCTATGCGCCAAGCTGAGAAATCTAGAGGGAAATGTTCTCCTAATCCTTTTGTTGGGGCAGTTATTGTGAAGAATGGTAAGCTTATTGCTGAAGGCAGCACACAACCTTATGGGCAAGACCATGCCGAAGTTGTAGCAATAAAAAAAGCCGGAAAGCAAGCTCAGGGTGCAACTATGTATGTAAGCTTGGAACCGTGCTGCCACTATGGGAAAACTCCACCCTGTACTGATGCCATAATACAGAGTGGAATCAAGCGAGTAGTGGTAGGGATATTGGATCCAAATCCTTTGGTATCTGGAGGCGGGATAAAAGAACTTATCGCCGCTGGTATTAATACTGAGTATGGCTTATTTGAAGAAGATATCAAAGAGCAATTGGAATACTATTTGAGCTATATCAGCAAAAAGAGACCCTTTGTAATATGGAAAACGGCACTTTCATGGGATGGCAAATATGCTGCTAGTGACGGCTCATCGCAATGGATTACCAATCCTGCATCAAGGCGATTTGTACACAAAATGCGCTCGGAAGTGGAAGTAGTACTCTCTGGTATTAAAAGCGTTGAAACAGATAATGCTATGCTGAATGTTCGTGGTATTCGCAAAGCAAAACAACCACTACGCTTGGTATTGGATCCATTTCTTGATATCAAAGCTGCTTCTCTATTTGTAAAAAGTGCTAAACAATATCCAGCTTTGATAATGTATCACAGTGCTCCCAAAGAGAAAGTAGAATGCTTACAAAATCTAGGAATTGAGCTCATCCAAGTATCGGGAAATAACGATAAACTGAATTTGAATGAAGTGCTCTTAAAACTTTGGGAAAAAAAGCTATATTCTGTACTTTTAGAAACGGGCAATAAACTGAGTGAGGCATTCTGGAAAAATTGCTTGATAGACAAATGTGCAATCTTTTACGGCAACAGAATATTGGGTGGAGAGAATGGATGTCTAAAATCATACGATAGAAAATGTATTGATCGGGCTGTGCATTTGAGTAAAGTAAAGGTAAAGAAGCTGCAGGATAATGTTTTGGTGATGGGTTACCCAGTGTGGTAAAGCTTATTCGTATACATATTCAATTTGCTTAGTAAGATTAGGGATTGTGCCAAAACGAGGATTCCATAAGTATTCCGATTGTAGAATCAACCGTCGGTTATCATTATATGCATAATGTATAGATTCTGTAATGGCGTCCACTTCGTTATACTTGGATTGTTCAATCAAACAGCCAATATCGTTGTAGTAATACTCTTTTCTAAACAGAACCGTATCTTCTGGACTGAGTGCTATAATGTTTACCAAATTGTTATTATCATCGTATGAGTATATGTGAGTTTCCAGCAAATCATCTTTAAAATCGTATAGCTTTTTCTGGCTTATTTTTGCCGAACTATCTAAGATTACTTTGAAATAAGAGGCAATGTAACCCACTTGGTTGTAATGCAGTTCCCATAATTCTGGGTGTGATTCACTTGATTTGATTGATGTTTTTTTGATGATCTTACCTTTGGCGTCATATTCAATAGTTGTTGCTTCGTGGGTTTGAGCATCTGTGTATTCTACAGATCTTGAGGATAGTAGATTCATGTGATTATATTGTAATAGCTCTGTATAAGAAGGTTCTATACAGATATTCTTAATTGTTTTTCCTTTGTAGGTACGATTTGCTTGCATGTGGTATTCTTCGATAATATTACCCTGAGAATCGTAGAAACAGGTACTTTGGGTTGCAAGGCTAAGTACATTCCTGCCATATTTCTGCTTTGCTACGTATGTTTTACGATATGCTTTCTGAAGCCCTCTGTAGGCTTCACCTTCCTGCGCAAATAGCGTCGCCATCAGAATGGTGATTACAGTAATCAAAACCGACTGTTTCATAAATATATAATCTCCTCAGCAATATTCAATATGTATGACAAAAACAGCTAATTCCAATAAATAAATAACGTCAAGATATTTGTATTACGATTTCATGATAATTCCTTGCAATAAAATTGATTAATTAGCACATCTAATCTTTTATAACAGCCCCAAACAGGATATTGTTCTTGACAGCATAGGGCTAATATGCTAGAATAGCTAAATAAAGAAAAAGTTGAGGTAAAGATGATGAAAATTCTATATGTTGATACCCCGTTCCAAAACTTACAGGGTGGAGATAAAAACCGTAGTAACTTCATTTGGTCTTGCCTATCCGAAGAATTTGAGGCAGATCTTTTGCTGATAAAAACTAAGGCATATGCGAGCAAGGCTGTGGAGGAACATCATGGATACCACAATCTTTTCACTATTGGAACCATGACAGCTTCTTATCATCAGCCAAAGGCAATTTATCACTTTCATCCGAGACAACTAGCCAAATTCAAAGATATAGTACTAAAGGGGCAATATGATATTATAGTCTTTAGATTTTTAAGTACCTATCATTTGGCATATATGGTTTCCAAAATACTTCCTCAGTGTAGAGTTGTAGTAGATGTTGATATGCTGTTCTCTAGAGTAGCAGCGCTTGCATGGGCACAAAATCCTTGCCTCAAAAACCGATATAACCTAATTGAAATGCTTAAATTAAAAGCATTTGAAAAGACAGCATTCAAACAAAGCTTTTTATACTATTTTACCAATCCAGTAGAGCGTGATATTGCAGTGAATGAATATGATCTTGATGCCGATATAGCTCATGTATTTCCCAATATGATGCAATTGGAAGAGCCGATAGCATATAACTCCCATAATGGAAAGTACATCTTATTCTTTGGCACAATGAGTTCTGTGGCAAATCAAGATGCTTTTCGCTATTTTGTTACAGAAATATATCCTTCCATAGAAAGTCAGCTTAGACGAGCAGGTATTCAGATATGGGTCGTTGGAAAAAATCCCCCGGAATACTTTGATAGATATCATGACGATTGTTTAAGAATAGTTGGCGAAGTAGATGATATGCAAGAGTTTATCTATAATTCTGAATTTGTAATATTGCCTATTAGGATTGCCTCTGGTACACGCACCAGGATACTAGAAGCCGCTCAGATGAGAAAAGCTGTTTTAACTACCGGCATCGGTATGGAAGGTTTCTTATTTAGCAATAAGGAAATTGTTCTCAAAGAAACCGCCGCCGAATTTGCCACTGCTATGTTGGATTTGATTGAGAATAAAGAAACAAGAGATGCTTTAGGCAAGAATTTATATCACGCCGCTCGTGCCAAATATGGTGCCAAAGCTCTGTCAGATCGGTTTATCAAGAGTATTAAACGCGCTAGCAAACAAGGGCCGGGAAGACGATTGAAAATTGCCTTAATAACAAATAGGTTTTATCCGGAAGTGGGTGGTGCTGAAACAAATATCTACTATCAAGCCAGAGAATTATCAAAAAATCATGAAGTTACTGTATTCTGCCCAAAGCGAATTGAACGGCAAAGTCTGGAGCATGTAGAAGGGTTTCGCGTACTAAGAATGTGGGACGTATTAAACAATCCCAAAGAGTATCCCAATCTGCGCAGCAAAACACTTTGCCCCTTGTTAATAGTACATATCCTTTTTTCAAACTACGATATTATTCAATGCTTTCCTGCAATCAACTATAACAACATTATTGCATATGTCGCTGCAAAAATTAAGAAAATACCTTATATTCTTTGTTTCTTCGATTTTTTAGATTACGCTTCTATAATTAAAGAACAAGGCTTTGTGGATAAAAACATTCTGGAAAAAACAAGCGTAAGGTGGTACCAAAAGATTATATTGCAAGGTATGAATCAAGGTTTTGCCATCTCAGAAAAAGAGCTGCATTTCTTAAAAAAGTATAATCCCAAAATCGACTTCTCCCCTGTTCCAGTGCTAAGTAATGAGTTTAATGCAGATATTGATAAGCCACCTTTGATGAACACATGGACAGGTGATCACTTTGTGTTTCTTTGTTTGGGCAGAATCTCGCATATTAAAGGACAGGATATAGCACTGGAAGCATTTTGCTCGGTTGCTGACCAAATGCCTACTGCAAAAATTGTGTTTGTAGGTAGGTCAGATTATGAAGCAGAATATTTGGAGAATCTGAAAACCACGATGTTAAAGGCAAATCTAATGGATAGGGTTCACTTTACTGGAATGGTGGAGCGCAAAGAGGTGTTAGCCTGGTTGAAATACTCAGATTTAAATATCATACCCGTGCGCTTTATGAATTCGGGCGCGGTGGTTGTGGAAAGCTGGATAAGCGATACACCTGTTTTGCAAAGCGACGTTGTAGATCCTAATCTTGTTGAAGAAGGGAAAAACGGTTGGTTGTTTGAAAGCGAAAACGTTGATGATTGCGCAGCCAAGATGCTGGTTGCTTACCACAATCATAAAGAGCTTCCCCAAATGGCAGCCTTAGGGAAAGAAAAAGTGCTTAAAAGTCACACTTACGAAAACTTGATAGAGCTGTATCAACAAAGTTATTATAATCTTTTAGGCAAATAAGAAATGAACGTTTTTAGCCCTTACAAACGCATCTTGATGTTGAATAGCTGCAGGGGCTTTGTTGGTGGCGTGGAGCGAGTGATAATAAGCTTAGCCCAAGATTTAAACGAACTTGGTTGTGAGGTTTATGGCCTTTTTGAACATGAGTTGCATATAGACCCAGTATTTGAAAGCGCGTTTGTAGAGTCTATTACGCTATTAGATAATGATATAAGCTCGCTCTTGAAACATTATGTATCACTTGGGATAGACTTTGTGTTTATTCATAAATGTAATAATCCAGATCTGATAAGTGCATTTCAAAAGCACTTTAAAACTGCATTATTTGTGCATGATCACGATTATTACTGCTTAAGAAAGCATAAATACTTCCCTATTAAACGCATAAACTGTCATTTACCTTTTAACCCCATTGCTTGTAGCCTATGCAGCTTTTTGCTGCAGAAGCAATCGGGCAAGCTTTACAGAATTGATCTCACAAAAAGAGTTAAGCTGTTGAGAACCATAAAAAAGTGTTCCATCTTCTTTGTACTTTCAGACTTTATGAGAGATAACTTGTTATTAAATGGATTTGCTGCAGAAAAGATACATCTTCTTAAGCCCTATCTAAGGCTGCATAATCTGGCAGAAAAATCTAGGAATAAAACTCCAATCGTTCTTTATTGTGGTCAATTAATACGGGGCAAGGGAATTGATCTTCTTTTATATGCAGTAAGTGAAATTCATCTACCCTATAAACTGCGTATTGTGGGTAGAGGGAACGATAAAGCTTATTTAGAAAGAATATGTGCAAAACTTTATTTGCAAGATAAAGTTGAGTTTGTAGATTGGGTGGAAAAAATCTCGGTAGAGTATAAACAAGCGAGTATAGTTGCAGTACCATCAAGATGGCAGGAACCCTTTGGATTGGTGGGAATTGAAGCATTCTCTCACGCCAAGGCAGTTGTTGGCTTTGATGTGGGCGGAATATCACAATGGTTAAAGCACAGAGTAAACGGTCTATTGATTCCAGCGGGAAATATTCATAGATTTGCTCAAGCCATAGAAACCCTTCTGAGCTCTGAAGAATTACGAAACAAAATGGGACGTGCTGGATATGAGATGGTAAAGCACAACTATAACCAAGAGGAACACTTAAAATCCCTATTGGTGCCAATGGGAAAAATTCGGAGTTAGACATGCCCAGTATCCAAGATTACTTGAGAATACTAATAGACTATATTCTGGAAACTATTACGGAAGTGATTCTATATGCGATTGTGGCTGCATCAGATTTGTTTATCGGGCTACCAATTAGATTATGTAGTAATAAACTACATTGTTTTGAGCAAACTGATCATATTATCTTGGGCAAAAATCTTGTTCCAATTAGCATCAAGTACATAAAATCCAGGCATTGGTTTGTTCAAAATGCGTTTGTATTTCCGCTTATCCTAGCAAGAAAGCTTAGATTAGTGGGAGTAAGTTTACGTTATCAAGACCATAATACGAATATTTATCCGCCTGCGCTAACCCAAACACCTGGTTTATTGAGTTTGTATTTTATCCGAAAGAGCTCTCGTTTAGCTTTTACCACGGCGTTTGAATGCGATCTAGAGTATCTTCATAAGAAGCATGGTGGATATGATTTAGTGTTATTACTGCAATCCCTTGTTGCCTTGATCTATCATCACGATCAGAATATGATAACTAGTTATATTAACATCTTTGATGTATCAATAATGAATATTAGTATGTCTGAAGCTATCGGCATTATTGATAAAAGCATTGAACATAACAAAAAAAGTCCCATTTATTTTGTTAATGCAGATTGCCTAAATAAAGTTTTTATTGACAAGGATTATCATCACGTATTGTGTAACAATGATATTGTTTTTCCAGATGGCAGTGGAATAAACCTTGCTGCTAAAATTCTTGGCACAACTTTAAAAGAGAATGTGAATGGAACAGATATGCTACCCTATCTTTGCGCACTTGCACAAATAAAACAATACCGTATTTATTTGCTAGGAGCTGCAAGTGGAGTGGCAGAAAAAATGAGAGAGAAATTGGAAAAAGAGTATCCTGATTTGAAAATATGCGGTTGTCATCATGGCTTTTTTGATTGGGATATCGAGCTTGATGAGGTAATACGTAATATAAACTTAGCTCATACTGATATTTTGTTGGTTGCATTTGGAGCACCTCGTCAAGAGTTTTTTATAGCAAAGTATGGAGAACAGATTGATGCAGCTGTTCAAATGGGAGTGGGAGGCCTGTTCGACTTCTACTCTGAACGAATTGCCCGAGCCCCGTTGTGGATGCGCCAGATTGGGATGGAATGGGTTTTTAGATTGATAATGGAGCCTAAGAGAATGTGGAAACGTTATCTTGTTGGAAACCCACTATTTCTGTATAGAGTATATCGTTGGAAAAAAACAAAATTGGAATGGTGAACCTGCTTAGAGGAATTAATGACCCAGATAAAAGGACATGCCAAAAGCCAAAGAGTAAAGGAAATTGAGCGTTTAATGCAAATGAGGAAAAAGCGCAGTAATTTTCAAATGCAGATGAAGATATCCATCTGGGATTGGACGGTTGGCTTTGCCAAATTTCTAAAAAGCTTTCTGGATGTATTACTTTCGCTTATACTATTGGTTTTGCTGTCTCCTATATTGATAATAACTTCGATATTGATATATCTAAATGATCCAGGTCCCATATTTTATGTTGCCAATAGAGTTGGATTGAATGGAGCATATTTTGGTTTCATTAAATTCCGCTCCATGTATGTAAATGCAGATAAAATGAAAGATAAGCTGATGCAAATGAATGAATCGGAAGATGGAGTAATTTTTAAAATAAGAAACGATCCAAGAGTGACACCAATTGGCAAGTTTATTCGTAGATATTCCATAGATGAACTACCACAGCTAATCAATGTTTTAAAAGGGGACATGAGTTTGGTTGGTCCCCGTCCGCCTCTGCCTTTAGAAGTTATGCAATACACTTTGGAAGAAAGAAAACGTTTGCACGTAAAACCAGGCATAACATGTCTCTGGCAGATAAAAGGAAGAAGCGATATCCCATTTCGACAACAAGTTCAGCTTGATATGGAATATATTCGATCGCAAGGCATAAAAAATGATCTAGTTATTTTACTTAAAACTATACCAGCTGTAATTAGCGGCAAGGGTGCATATTAATGTGCCTATCACCATAGCACTTTTAAAGGAGAGTAAGATGCAACTTAGCTTTACACAAAAGAAAAATGTTGGCATCATTGATGTGATTGGAAGACTCGATGCTTACAATGCTCCCGATCTGAGAGCTACTTACGATCAGGTGGCAAATAAGGCATTAAATTTTGTATTTAATATGCAAAAATGCGAATTCATCGATAGTACCGGCTTAGGCACAATTGTAGCATGTTTAAAATCTGCATCACAAGGTGGCGGAGATATCCATATTGCCAACCTGCAAAGTAAACCACGCATGGTGTTCGATATAACTCGCGCACATAAAATATTCCATATATTTGACGATCTTGAAGCAGCAATAGAAAGTTTTGAGCAAGATTTTGATACTTGACACAAACAGGTTGAGGCATAGATGCGTTGCTTAATATATGCAAAAAGTGAAGATATCTCTTGGCTGAATGAATACTTTCCGGATGTGGATCCCTACCTGCTAAAAATTGTTAACAAACCATTATTAGAATATGCTATGGATTTTGTTTCACTTCTGCGGGTAAAAGAAATAAGAATTGTGTCCGATGCATCTACAAAAGGTATCGAATCCTTTTTTGGAGACGGAGCTAAATGGGGAGTAAACACAAGCTATGCTTTAGCTCATCCTGGCGACACAATCTCTTCTGTTTATCTTAAAAACAGCTCATTTTGTAAAGAACAGGATTTATTAATATGGAATGGTTTTTTCTTTTTGCAATATGATCGAAACCAAATAACCTGTGCACCGGAGTTTAGAAATAAGTTCTATACACAGAATAAACGTTTTGTTTTTTTGCCCCGAACTTACAAGCTTAGCGATCTGAAATCTGAAGATTTACTTGAATCATCGCCCTGTTTTGTAACTTGTAACATTAACAATATAGCAGATTATTACACTCTTTCTATGGCAATTCTTACTTCCCATAACAAGAAATATGTTTTACCAGGATATTCCAGTGAACAGGATACTTTTTTGGGCTTGAATATTAGCTATCCACAAAGCGCTGAACTGCATCCACCCATCATGATTGGAGATAAAAGCAGATTCCGGAAGAATACCCTAATTGGTCCTAACAGCATAATAGGCAACAATGTGATTGTAGATGACAACTCATCTGTAATTGATAGCATTATCTACGACAATACATATATTGGGAGAGATCTGGATCTGGATCACAAAATTGTATACAAAGGAAATCTCATTGATGCCCACACTCAAGAAGTGCTTCATGTCGATGACAAAGTGCTGGTATCGGAAGTAGAGCCGGGATTAGTTACAACCTATCTAAATCGTAACGTACAAAGAATATGTGCTTTTGCTTTATGCATAATTCAGTTTCCATTTTGGCTTTTACTCTTTCTCCCATTTATCATGTTACAGAAAAATACTCGTACTGAGCGCCTGTTAACAAAGAACATGAATACGGCATTTTTTACCGATGCCGATTTATTAAGAAATACCTTTTGGGGTAGAATAATTCTACGATTATCGTTAGACAAGTTCGAGCAGTTTTTGGCTGCGGCTATTTCTAGAAATATCTACCTTGTTGGAAACAGATTGCTGACTAATACTGTTATTCATCGCAACCTAGTCATGAATCTTCCCGTCTACAATCCTGGAGCTTTCTCCTTGGCTGAAAGCGTCGAAACCTACGATATTGAAGCTGAGATGTTTTATGAGCTTGAGTATATAGATTGGATTTCTACTCATTATAATATCAAAATACTGGTAAGAAGCCTATTCAGAAGGCTGTTTTTCGGTTACACTGCCTTTGATAAACCCCATAAATGAAGTATGATTTATGCAGCGATTTAGTTTGTATGGAAGCCCAAGATTTGAAGAAGATTTCTTCAATATGCTTGTTTCTATTCGATCGCGTATTGTGCAAATGATCCCAAAGCATAAGATTAAGGCACTAATACTGGGGGGTGGATACGGCAGAGGAGAAGGCGGAGTATTTATTCATAATGAGATAGAGAAACCATATAATGATTTGGATTTATTTTTGTTTGTTGCTTCGCTAAACTATAAAGACCAAGTTGTTTTGAAGCGTAACATAAAAACATTACATAAAGATCTGAGTGAGGAATTTAGCATTGATATAGATTTTTCCAATCCCATAGATATTAGCTCTTTGCCTTATCGAAAGATCAGTTTAATGTATTATGATTTACAACAAGGGCATTACGTTCTTTTAGGAAACAAGCATCTACTTAATGCTCTACCAGAGTGGCACGCTGATGAATTGCCAGTTATGGAAGCACTTCATCTATTATTAAATAGATGTATGGGGTTGATTTTTGCACAAGACCTACTCTCAGGCAATAATCCTGATTCTCATACGGATTTTATTAACCGAAATATCCATAAAGCATTTCAAGCTTTAGCTGAAGCTGAATTGATCTCAGAAGGAAAATATGAAACACTCACAAGAGATAAAATACAAGCTATCCAAACACAAAAACTACCATTCTTATCGGAAAACAAGGCATTGTTAAATGAAGTAAGGGAATCGCTAGAATTCAAACTGAGGCCCAATATTCCAGTCTTCAACATGGAGGCACTTACTGATAGGTTAGAAATGCTAATCAATGCCAGCAGAGAATTATACTACACTCTATGGAGCAAGGTCTTAGAAAAGGATGTTTCTAATACGCTTGAATTGTCATCTGTTTTTGATAATTCTAAAGTTAAACCTAGCTTGAAAAATATGCTACTTAATCTTAGAGACACAAAATGCTATGGGGGATCTTTGTATAACTACTTTCAATACCCCAGATTTAGATTATTCCTCGCCTTACCGCATTTTATCTTTAACGAAACCATGCCATTATCTCTACTTACAAAAATATTGGGATGCAAACAAACAACAAATACTGCATTACTAAAACGACAATTTATAATGCTTTGGTATAGATATAATTAGGATGAGTATATGAAAAGATTGGCGTTATACTTCTTCATTGATGCATTAGGTTGGGAAATTTACCAACATTATGGTTTTTTGCAAAGCTTAGGGTTAAATAGCCGTAAGCTTAAAACTACCTTTGGATTTTCCTCTGCTGCAGATCCATCAATCCTAACCGGAAGGTATCCTGATGAACACCAACATTGGTCAAGTTTTATCTACGATCCGATAAACTCCCCCTTTAAGCGCATGGGACTTCTTTCTAAGCTTCCTTCAAGGGTTTTCGACCGTTGGCGGGTCAGGCACAATCTTAGCAAACTAATTAAACTATATCACTCTTATACTGGATATTTTGAGTTGTACAGTGTTCCCTTTGCCTATCTTCCCTATTTCGATTATTTGGAAAAGAAGGACTACTTTGTTCCGGGAGGGATATTAGCTACAGATACAATATTCGATTGGTGTGTAGACCATGTTATACCTTATTACTGTTCAAATTGGCGACATACTGAAGATAGAATATTGATTGAAAACAAGAAAAAAATTAGCGAAGCCAGAATCAAGTTTGCTTATGTATATCTACCCAAACTTGATGGGATAATGCATAACTACGGTCCTTTTTCTAATAATACCGAAGCCAAATTGCGTGATCTGGAACAGAAGATTACGGATATTGCAAACTTTGCTAAACGATTATATGATGAAGTTAGTATATATATTATTTCCGATCATGGCATGGCTCCAGTTACCAGTTCATTCGACCTGAAGAAAAACATTGATGCCTTGGGCTACGAATATGGAAAGGACTATTTGGCTTTTTACGATTCTACAATGGCAAGATTTTGGTGGCAAGATAACAAAGCCAAAGACGACATATTAAACTACTTAGCTTCATTAGATTGTGGCTATATAGTACCTCAAGAAGAGTTAAAGCGTTTAAGAGTATATTTCCCGCACCGTAAATTTGGCGATCAATACTTCTTGATGAACGAAGGTATTCTATTGAACCCAAGCTTTATGGGCATTAAAGTAATTCCCGGAATGCACGGTTATCACCCAGACGACAAGTATTCCTATAGTATAATGCTTTCAAACAGAACTATTCCGAATGAAATTCAATCTATAACCGATATCCGTAAAACAATGGAGAACGAACTTGCTTAACGACATGAATATTATTGATGAGAGGAAAAGCGAAGTAACTCCTACAATGGTGGTCGATTCCCATATCCTCTTAAAAGTGTACTTAAACAAACTAAAACTGATCCTCTTGGTTACTCTGGCAGCATTGATTATTGCCGTAATCTTTGTGAAAATACAGGTTGTTCCTTCTTGGAAAGCTAATTGTTATATTATTCGAGCTCCCAAGAATATGAGTACTCCAGTTGAAATGCCATATTTGTATCAAACCTTCGACATTAATACAATTCTAGAAACGGTGCGCACTCGGGACGTATTAACAGATGTAATACAAAAGCTTGAATTAGATATTAGTCCCGAACAGCTTTTTCGTCAAATCGAAGTTCAACGAGGTAATCGGTCTAATGTTTTACGTTTTTCTGTATCTTGGAATGATGCTGAAATATCGGCCAAAGTAGCCAATGCTACTGCAGAAGCATTTATCTCCAATAATACAAAACTGCTAAATTCTGCGGCCATGAAAATCCATGATTACTATCTTGAACAACGTCACATGAGGATTATGAACATTCAAGACTTGGAAGAACAATATGATCAATACAAAGCAGAATATGGCGTTATATCTATTCCTCATGAAACCCAAACTAAGTTCGATCAGCTTAAAGAAATTGAGATTAAGATGATTGAGAATTCTCTGCACATAAAAGATATGGATAGCAAAATTGCAGAGATGAATGAGAAGCTGGGGGATGTCCCAGAAGAGGTTATACAAACTTGGACTTATACTCAAACCGATGAAAAGAATTTGTTGGCTTTGCAGAAAGATTTAGAATTGTTACGCGCCAGATATACCGATGAAAATCCTAAAGTTCGCAAAGTATTACAAGAAATAGAAGAACTTAAAACCGCTATGCAAGAAAAAAAGCGAGATATACCTGAAGCCGTAACATGGGGACCCAGTGGCTTAACTCAAGTCTACACTATCGATAAATCCCGTTTTGAAGCTGAAAGACAAGGCGCCATTCAAATGAACGAAGAATATCAAAAAGAGATAAGTCAGATTCGTTCCACCTTAGAAAACCTAGGTCAAGTTCAAAAAGATTTTTTTGAAATAGAGCGCCAACTGGAGCTAAACAGAGATATCCTCAAACTTGTAGAAAGTCGTCTGGCAGAATCAAAAATGGCAATGCAATCTAATGTTAGTGATTATGAAATTCTTGAAGCTGCAAAAGCTCCAGCTTATCCTGAAAGTAGCCGGCGAAAACTGATTGTTGTTGGCTTTAGTATTTTGGTATTCCTCTCTTTAAGCATATTTATTGTTATTAAGGAGATATTGGATGTGCATACAAAGAGCGCCAAGGATTTTCACGAAGTGGTAAGAATCCCACTTTGTGGCATTCTTCCCAATGAGCACGAAGTTGATGAGAGAGTGTTTTATAGAAATATGCAGGTGCTTGTTGAAAACATTGTACATCATACAAACTCACTCCACACACCCGTAATCTGTTTTGGTAGCGATATTAGGGAAACGGGGAAATCATTTATCGTAAAAGAGTGTATAAACTTATTGGCATCTAATAATAAAAAAATTCTATACATAGATTCGATTATAGAAGCAACACCAGATATAAATGTAAATACACTAAACGGAAGATTATACGGATTAGATAAGGAGATCGAAATTGATAAGACTGATCCTTTTATTCACAATGCTTACTTTTTAGTTGATGATAGTACTTTCACAAAAGTATTGGAAACAAAATCCGTAGCGGAAGTTCTAAAGCTATTCGATTCCTATGATTATGTAATCTGGGAGCTTTTCGATTATGAATACAACATACAGCTATTTACCGGGATTTGTGCTGCTGCTGATACACTCGTTTTAGTTGCCAGATTTAACCATAGTAGCCGCAATAGCTTACACCGGGCAGTAAAATTTATTAAAAATAGAGGTTTAACTAATATACATGGTGTACTTAACTATGTTCCCAAAGATTTTTATTCGGAGAGATACTGATATGAAAAGATACCGCATAAGCTCATTATTGGTACCCTTCATTTGTGTTGCCTTTTTATATTCTTGCTCTAGAAATAGTTCAAATTCTTATATTGAAGAAAACTTGGAAGCAATGCCAGAGTATTTAGAAGAAACGTATCTTGCCACTCAAACAACACAAGAAACCATTGAAGAATTATATCGCCTAAACGATATTGAGCTACCCGCTTACACATTAGGACCCGGCGATAAAATGAAAATATTTGTGTATGATGAGCCAGAATTAGATTCCGATGCGGTGCTAGTAAAACAAGACGGTACCCTATCCTTTAGATTAGTTGGAGAGATTGACGTTACCGGTTTAACCATTCCTGAAGCTACCACAATTATTGAAGATCGTCTAAAAGAATACATACATCACCCCAAAGTATCGATTATTCCTTTTGAAACAAAAAGTTCAAACGTTACTATTTTAGGCAAAGTAACCTATCCAGGTATCGTTGAAATAAAAGGTAGAATGAGGATTCTTGATGCACTTGCAAGTGCCGGAGGTTTAGCCTTGGGCTGGTTCCAAAATAACTCTGTGGAGTTGGCAGATTTGGAGCGTACCTTCATGATGCGTCAAAACCGTATCTTACCCATAGATTTTGTTGAACTTGTTCAGAATGGGAATATGCTTTACAATATACCTCTGTTAGATAAAGATTATATTTATATACCTTCAGCTATTAATCGAGAGGTTTATATAGTCGGTGAAGTAAACCAGGAAGGACACTATTTTTACCAAGAGAATATGACTCTATTGCAAAGCATCACTTTTGCGCAAGGCTTTAAAGATACAGCCCAAGCTACAGTATACGTGATTCGGGGCAATCTATCTCATCCGAGATTATTTAAAATCAATACAAAGGAAATTCTCAAAGCAAAGGTTCGTGATTTCAAGTTAAAACCAAACGACATTGTGTTTATACCCAAACATCCAATTGCAAAATGGAATGACGTTGTAAACAGTGTGTTGCCCAGTTTGCAGGCAATTCAATCTGGTTATCTATTAAATGAGATGTACAAAGATATCCTCGATAAATAATCTGGATCATTGCTTAAGAAGAGAGTATAATATGCTGTTTTGGGGAGCATAGCTTGACCGAAAGTATATCTCATCTGAAGTACATTGTTTTTTTTAGTACCTTATTTATAGGTGTACCCATCAGCTACTATCTAGCTCAGAAATTTCAGATTGTAGAGCGTCTTGTTTTTTTCTTGATGATGTTCTTTACGGTTAGGATGGAAGACATCAATTTTATTTCTCGAGAGTCCTTTAGATTAACCTCAAGAGGATTTGAAATCGGTTTAGTAGATATTTGTACTTTTGTTATATTTTTGCTTATCCTTAAACGACGGCATCAATTTCACTTGCATCTCCCCCCTGGCACCTGGCTATATTTTACGTATTTTTTACTGAGCTTCATTTCTATTGTTAACGCTGCTGTTCCACTCTTTTCTTACTTTGAGCTTTGGAAAATGCTCCGCATGTTCTTCTATTTTTACGTTGTCTACAACTATGTAAACAGCTACAAGCAATTCAACGACTTTATGAGGGGTGTAGCTGCGATAACCATTTTTATCTTTATCGAAGTGATGAAACAAAAATACTTGGAAGGAAGATTTCAATCTTTTGGTCCCTTTCCTCATCAAAACTCATTAGTGATGTTCAGCATTATTCTTGGATCTTTGATGTTTGCGTTTCTTTTAAATAAGAAAGATATCTCTTTTATGAGATTTTCATCTTGGGTGTTGTTTTTCGCCATGACCTCTATTTCCATTATTTCTACTTTATCTAGGGCAGGCTTAGTTCTTTATGTATTTGCCATTGGCTTGATTCTCGGACTCTCATTCTTAAGTGGAATTACCAGCAAAAAAGTTATCATTACTGTTCTCCTGATAATAGTGTCGTTAGCAATTTTAGCTAAGGCTTGGAATAGCATTAGTGAGCGCTTTCGAACTGCTCCGGAGGAATCTGCTAATGTCCGTAAGGATTTGGCAGTTGCAGCCGTAAAAATGGCTAATGATAAGTTCCTTGGAGTAGGCTTGAATAACTTTGGTGTTAAGATAAATCCACCCTGGCAATATAGCAATCACATAGAAATGCATAATCCAGACGATGAAGATGAACAAAACGGGTTGGTGGAAACCATATACTTAATGATAGCCGCAGAGTCCGGCTGGCATACTCTTTTTGCTTTCTTGGTGTTTATCTTCTATTTCTATTTCCTAAACATAAAAAACTTGCTAAGGTACAAAGGTACAGATTATCAATATTTTTCAATTGGCTTAGCGGGTGGGTTGCTCGCCATTTACTTGGAATCTACTTTAGAATGGGTTTTAAAACAAACGAACAATTTCTACCAGTTAATGCTAATCTTCGCTATGATTGGTGTTATGACCAAGCTTGAAAAAAGGTATCAAGCTCACAAAATGAAAATCCCCTCAAATGATAGTAAGGCAATTAGAATAACTCAATCCAGAGGACATTATGCAGGATAAAGAGAATAAACGAAGCATTGGTGCAAAAGGCATTAAAGAAACCCTCAGCCATGAGCAACGCAAGGATTTAGTAAATCTAATGAAGCGGATGTTGCCACCCGTTCCATCTTTAGGTATTATTGATATTCGTTTTTCCTTTTGGTTTATCCGACATTGGTATCTTGTATTCATTTTTGGAAAAGATACTCGAAATCAGTTTAAGTCTTTAGATAAAGGTGATATGAATACCGGTCTCACTACAGTTGCAAAAGTATTTACCTATATTATTATGATCATAATAATGCTTATTTTGTTTCTGTATCTGCTATATCTTGTCAAATCTTATATGGGTATTGATCTCTTTCCGGATCAACACTTCATTGATATCCTCAAAGATAGGTTTTCATGAAGATTTTATGCATCTCAAATTATTATCCTCCTTTTTTTGAGGGGGGGTATGAGATTTCAGTAAAAGAAAGCATGGATTACCTGATTAATAGGGGGTATGAAGTATATATTCTTTGCGGCAACAAAGGTACTGAATACAATTCCTCAAACAATGCCAAACTCTTCCTCCCCGAAGAACCCAAAAGAATTTTACACTATATAGATTACTCAAATCCTTCCTTTTTCGATAAACACAATGTAGAAAAGCATAACTACCATGCTACGATTAATGCCTTATCTGCAATACAGCCTCATCTTGTTTAC
>Ga0265295_1002452_pt1 | contig 29351 bp, 27 predicted proteins | sample Munlansysbiofilm_FD_192503 | JGI IMG/M metagenome (GOLD analysis project Ga0265295, IMG submission 192503) | Leachate microbial communities from a municipal landfill in Southern Ontario, Canada - Methane capture system biofilm | ecosystem: Engineered > Solid waste > Landfill > Unclassified ... | reverse complement strand
GGGGCCTGCTCGGCGGCCGGGGCCTGCTCGGCGGCCGGGGCCTGCTCGGCGGCCGGGGCCTGCTCGGCGGCCGGGGTCTGTTCGGCGTCCGGGGTCTGCTCGGCGGCCGGGGTCTGTTCGGCGTCCGGGGTCTGCTCGGCGGCCGGAGTCTGCTCAGCGGCCGGGGCCTGCTCGGTGGCCGGGGCCTGCTCAACGGCCTGGGCAAGCGGCTGGGGCGCCGGCGGGGTGGCCGCCGCCGGCTCGGTCGCCGGTGCGGCAGCCGCCTCCGGGGCCGGTTTCCGGGCCTCCTGCTGCAGCGCCTCGAGTTTGCCCTGCAGTGCACTGATGGTCGCCTGGCAGCCGGTCAGGGTCTTTTCCAGGCCGTCGCGCTCGGCCTTGAGGTCCGCGCTCGTGCTCATTGCGGCCTGGGCCTCTTCTGTGCGTGCGGCCGCCGCGGCCTGGGCCTCGGCGACCAGTTTGCGTGCTTCCGCCTCGGCCCTTTCCATCTGCGAGACCTGGCCGCGCAGGGTGGCGATCTGCTGTTCCAGGTTGGGCACCAGGTCCTGCTGCGCGCGCAGCTTGTGCTCGTCGAGCAATTCGGTCACCCGGGTCTTGGTCGCGGCCAGTTCCTCTTCCAGACCTTTGGCCCGCTCCTCGGCTGCGGTCAGGGCCTGGCTGGTCTCGGCCATCTTCGCCGTGACCTCGGCCACCTGCTGTTCCGCCTCGGCACGCGCAGCCTGCTGCTGCTGCACGGCCGCGGTCTGCTCGGCCACCCTGGTTTCCAGGGCGACGATGCGCTCGTCGGCCCCGGCCAGGTTCTGCAGTCTGCTCTCGGCCAGGGCCAGGGCGCTGCTGCGCTCATCCAGGGTCTTTTTCAGGGTGGTGATCTCCGTGGCCTGCTGCTGGGCTGCGGCCAACTGGGCCGCCAGGTTGGCCTTGTCCGCTTCCAGCACCTGCACCTGGCTGACGGCCTCGGCATGGCGGGCGGCGGTCTCTTCCATGTTCTTCTGCAGTTCAGCCACCTGGGTCTCCAGGCCGGCCACCTTCTCGGCCTGGGCGGTGGCTGCCGCCAGGGCGCTGGTTTTTTCCGCCAGCGACGCGGTCAATTCCTCGGCCTTGGCCTGCAGGGCCGGCAGCTCCTGCAGCCTGGCCTCGGCCGCGGCCAGGGCGGCGGCCTTCTCGTCATGGGCCGCCTGCAGCGGCTTCAGCTGCTGCGCCTCCTCTCTGAGTGCCGCCAGCTGGCTGGCCAGGCCCAGCTTCTCGTCGTGCAGGGTGGTCGACTGGGCCATGAGGGTGTTGATCCGGGCAGCCTTGTCGCCCGCCGCGGCCTCGAATTCCTTGAGCTGTTGCTGCAGTTCGTCCCGACTGGCCACTGCCGCGGCCAGCTTCTTTTCCGCCTCGGCGAGCGAGGTCTGGGTGAGCACCTGGGAGGACTCCAGTTCACTGACCCGCTTCTGCGCCGCCTCGGTTTCGGCGATGCAGGCCTCCAGGGACTTGTTGATTTTTTTGTTGGCTGTTTCCAGGACGGCGATCTGCTGGCGCAGCGGGGCGAGCTGGGCCGCCGCCTCCTTGTGCTGTGCCTCCAGCTCGCTGGTGCGCTGGCCGAGCAGCCCCTGGAGTTCGGCCACGGCCCGGGGATGGGCAACGGCCTCCTCCTGCAGGGCGGCAACGGCGGCCAGGGCGGTGCCCAGTTCCGCGGCCTTGGCCTGCAGTTTCTGCGCCAGCCCGCTTTTCTCCGCCGCCAGGGCGGTCAGTTTCGCCGCCTGCTCCTGGCGGGCACGGCCGAGCGCCTGGGCCTGCTCCTGCTCCCTGGCCAGGGCAGCCTGGGTCGATTCCAGCTGGGCCTGCGCCTCGCCGAGCTGCTTTTTCAGGGTCTGCACTTCCCCATCGCGGTTGGCGAGCTGTTCCTTGAGGGCTTCCACTTCGCCGCTGCGGTTGGTGAGCTGCTCCTCCAGCACGGCCGCGGCTGCGGCCTTTTCGCTGGCGGTCTTTTTGGCCAGGGCCAGTTCGTCGGCGGCGGCCTGCAGGTCGGTGCTGGCCTGGTTGAGCTGCTGTTTGAGACCCTCGACCTCGCTGTCGCGGGCGGTGAGCCGCTCCTGCAGGGCGATGGCCGCTTTCGCCTGTTCGTCGGCCGCCTGCCTGGCCTCGGCCAGTTTCCCGTCGGCCGCCTGCAGCCGCGCCCCGGCCTCGCCGAGCTGCTCTTTGAGGGTGACCACGGCCTTGTCGCTGGCGGCAAGCCGTTCCTCCAGGGCGGTCGCGGCAGCGGCCTTGTCAACGGCGGCCTGTTTGGCCTGGGCCAGTTCATCGGCGGCGGCCTGCAGGCCGACGGCTGCCTCGCCGAGCTGCTGCTTGAGCCCCTCGACCGTATCGGTACGTTTGTCGAGCTGCTGCCGGAGCTGTGCCCGGGCAGCCGCCTCCTTTTCGCGCAACTCCTTTCTCGCCGCTTCGCCGGCCGCCTTCTGTTCGTCCAGGGCTGTCTGCAGCTCTGCTGCTTCGGTCCGTGTGGCCCCCAGTTCGGCGGAGAGCTTTTCCTGGCCGGCGGTCAGGGCGCCGATGCGCTCGTTGGCCGCGGTGAGTTGTCGGTCCCGGTCGGCGACCTCGGCAGCCGCGGCCTCGGCCCGCGCGCTCATCTCACGGTACCTGGCGGCGATCGCCTCCTGGGCGTCGACCAGCTGCCGGATCTGCCGGTCCTTGTCGGCCAGTTCCTCCTGCAGGGGCTGGAGTCGGGCGGCGAGTTCAGCCGGCGCCGCCGGCTGCTCGGGCGCTGCGGCCTCCGGCAGGAGCGTCGCCACCTGCGGTGCGGCGGTTGCCGGGTGGTCCGTCTCCGGTTGGGCAGGGGCTGTGTGTTCCTGCGGCGCCGGGCTTTTTGTCGGCTGCGGGGCCGTCACCGCAGTCGGCTGGTCTTCGCCGGCAGGCGGCGTGTCCTTGAGTAAGCTGCTGTGATAGGAGGCGATGACAATGTAGGCCGCGATACCCAGGAGGGAGAGAAGAACGAGACGGATTTTCATGGCAGTGTGTGGCTGAGGTTGGCTGAATCAGGGTTGCGGGACGGTACCGGAGGTCAGCAGGGCTTGAGGAACAGGGTGGCCAGCGGCGGCAGAGCAAGCGAGAGCGTGTACTCCATGCCGTGACACTGTTCCGCCCGGGCGGTGCACACCGGGCCGTTGCCGACCCCGCCGCCGCCGTAGACCTCCTGGTCGGAATTGATCAGTTCGCGGTAGTCGCCGCCCCGGGGCACGCCGATGCGGTACCCCTGGCGCACCAACGGGGTGAAGTTGGTGACCACCACGACAAAGTCGGCGGGATCTTTTGCGTAGCGGATGAACGACAACACCGAGTTGTCCGAGTCGTTGGCATCGACCCAGGAGAAGCCGGTCCAGTCGAAGTCGGCCTGATAGAGGGCGGGCTCGTTCTGGTAGACCAGGTTGAGATCGCGCACCAACCGCTGTACCCCCAGGTGGGTGGGCGCGTTCAGGGCGCCCCATTCCAGGCCGGTGTCATGGTTCCATTCCTGCCATTGGCCTAATTCGCAGCCCATGAACAGCAGCTTCTTGCCCGAATAACCCCACATGAACCCCAGGTAGGCGCGCAGGTTGGCGAACTTCTGCCACTCGTCGCCGCTCATCTTGCCCAGCAGCGATCCCTTGCCGTGCACCACCTCGTCGTGGCTGATCGGCAGGACGAAGTTCTCGTGGAAGGCGTAGAGCATGCCGAAGGTCATCTGGTTGTGGTGATAGCGGCGGAACAGGCTGTCCTTGGTCATGTAGCTGAGGGTGTCGTGCATCCAGCCCATGTTCCACTTGAGGCTGAAACCGAGGCCGCCCAGATAGGTGGGCCGGGAGACCATGGGCCAGGAGGTGGACTCCTCGGCGATGGTGAGCACGCCCGGGAACACGCCGTGCACCACCTCGTTGGTCTTGCGCAGGAAACTGATCGCCGCCAGGTTCTCCCGGCCGCCGTATTCGTTGGGAATCCACTCCCCGTCCTTGCGCGAGTAGTCGAGGTAGAGCATGGAGGCCACGGCGTCCACGCGCAGCCCGTCGATATGGTACTTGTCGATCCAGAACAGGGCGTTGGAGATGAGGAAGGCGCGCACCTCGTTGCGGCTGTAGTTGAAGATCAGCGTGCCCCAGTCCTGGTGTTCGCCCTGCAGCGGGTTGGCGTGGGCGTACAGCTGGGTGCCGTCGAACAGGTTGAGGCCGGCGCCGTCCTTGGGGAAATGGGCCGGCACCCAGTCGAGGATCACGCCCAGGCCGGCGGCGTGGCACTGGTCGACGAAATACATGAAGTCCTCGGGCGTGCCGAAGCGGCTGGTGGGCGCGAAGAAACCGAGCACCTGGTAGCCCCAGGAGCCGTCGAAGGGGTGTTCGGCAATGGGCAGCATCTCGATGTGGGTGTAGCCCATCTCCTTGACATAGGGGATGAGGGTGGCGGCCATTTCCCGGTAGGTGAGATAGCGCTGGCCCCACTGCTCGTCGGGCTCGCGGCGCCAGGAGGCGAGATGCACCTCGTAGATGGAGATCGGTCCGTCCAGGGGCTGGCGGCCGGCGCGGTTGGCCACCCAGTCGCCGTCCTGCCACTGGTAGCGGTCCAGATCGGCAACCACCGAGCCGGTGCGCGGCCGCTCCTCCATGAAGAAGCCGAAAGGGTCGGCCTTGTCGATGGTCTGCAGATCCTGGGTGGTGATGCGGTACTTGTACACGGAAAACTCGGGCAGGCGCGGGATGAACAGCGACCAGATGCCGGCGTCCGAGGAGTGCATGGGGTGGGCGGCCGGATCCCAGCCGTTGAAATCACCCACCACCGACACCTGGCGGGCGTTGGGCGCCCAGACGGCGAACACCGTGCCCTTTTTCCCCTCGAACTCCACCAGGTGGGCCCCGAGTTTTTCGTAGGCCCGTTCGTGGGTGCCTTCACTGATCAGATAGCGGTCGAAATGGCTGAGCCAGTCAGCGGGGACGGCCTTGCCGGCGGGAATGGTCTGTTTCATGGCGGAGCGTGCCTCCTGCGGGAAGAATCAAAGAGGAAGGGACAGGGGGCAACTTACCGCATGCACCGGTGAATGTCATGGGGAAAGAACGGCCTTGGCCCGGCCCGGCGGCCGCTGCCGGCCCGGTTTCGCCGGCACTGTCAGGGCCTGCGGTCGTTGAGCAGGTGGGCCCGGCGCCGGCTGTTGCGCAGCCGGGTGAAGAACCGGCGAACGAGCAGGTACGTGCACAGGCCTGCGGGCAGGGCCAGCACCAGGCCGCCGGCGAGCATCACCAGCAGGGCGTCCGTGCCCAGGTCGCCCAGTACCTGGAGACTGTCCCTGATCCCCCTGGTGTGGATCAGCTCGAGGGTGTCGCGCAACCGTTCCCAGCAGAGCCGGCCGGGCAGGAACCAGTCGCCGATCCGCCAGGCAAGCCAGTACTGCGGCACCAGGGTGAGTGGGTTGCTCACCACGGTGGCGGCGAGGATGCCGGCGATGGGGTTGGAGCGGCAGAGCAGGGTGGCGGCGAGAATGAGGATGCTGTGCAGGGGGATGGTCGGGGTGATGCCGATGGCCGCACCGATGGCCGCACCCAGGGCCAGCGAATGGACCGAGCCCTGCAGCCGTTTGAAGCGGTACAGGCGGTAGCGGAGGGCGCGCGGCAGGGACATGGCAGGGGCTCGGGATCAGCGGCGGCGCTCGTTGAGGAGGTGCTTGCTGCGCCGTTTCTCCTGGAATTTTTCGGTCAACCGGTACACCGCGACATAGGTGAAGATGCCGCCGGGAACGGCGAGCACCAGCCCTCCGGACAGCATCACCAGGATGGCGTCCCAGCCGAGTTGCTGGATAATGTGCAGGTTCTCGAGCATGCCGTTCTCCCGGAGATGGGCGATGGCGGCCTGAATGCGCTCCCAGCTGAGCCGGTGTGGTAGTAGGAAGTCCCCGATTTTCCATGAGATATAATACTGGGGAAAAAAGGTGAGGGGGTTGCTGTAGACCGTTGCGGCAATGATTCCGGCCACCGGGTTGGCGCGCAGCAGCAGGGTGAAGAACAGGGTCAGGACGTTGTTCAGGGGCAGGGTCGGAGCGATGCCGATGGCCGCGCCGATGGCGGCGCCCAGGGCGATGGAGCGGGGTGAGCCGCGCAGGCGCAGGAAACGCAGCAGGTAGTAGCGGATGGGCCGGGGAACGGGCATGATGGTGCGATCGATGGTTGAGAGAACAGGGGCAGAAACCCGCTCACCAGTACTGCCAGCTGCCGGTGGCCAGGACAAACAGGGCCAGGCTGATGTTGGTGACCGCATGGGCGGTGACGCAACTGATCAGGTCCCGGCGGTGCATCCACAAGAGGGCCATGAGCAGTCCGTAGGCCAGGGCCGCGGGCCATTCGTGCGGGGCATGGCCGGAGGTGAAGGCCAGCATGGAGAGCAGCACCGCGAACCAGGTCCATCCCCCGGGTTCCACCTCGTTGACCGAGCGCTGGTCAAGGGCGGTGCGCAGCGGTTCACGCACCCGGTTCCGCCACGCCCGGTGCCACTGCAGGCCGAAGCGAAGGAGAAAGCCGCGCATGAGCAGCTCCTCGAACAGCGGCACCACCAGGCCGGCGCTGACGAGCCTGAGGAGAAAGGCCGGGGTGGACCAGGGCTCGGCCTGGGCGGTCGGGACAAAGGGGGCGAGCAGGCCGAGCCATACCACCAGGCCCACCAGGCCCGCACCGGCGCCGACCAGGATCGAGCCGCCCAGGGAACGCGGTCCCCGCAGGGAACAGTACCAGCGCCAGGCCCAGACGAGCAGCAGCGGCACGATCACCAGCCGCAGCAGGTAGCTCGCCTCGGCGGAGAGGTAGTCCCGCGGGATCGAGGCAAGGCCCACGTAGGCGAGATACGGCGCGGCGTAGGGCAGGAGCAGCTGGCGGTTGGTGATCATGGGTGAGGTCCGTGCGTTCCGGGGATCAGGCGGCCGGCGGGCCGGGATCCTTGTCGGCAGCCGCCCGCGCCTCGGCCTGTTCCCGCCGGCGGGTGCGCACCACGTCGAGCACGGCCCAGAGGAGCAGCACCCCGGCGGCAATGCGGTTGAACAGCTGGTGCTGGAGCATCTCCGGGTCCGCGGTCAGCCAGCCGTCATAGGCGCACCACAGACCGAAACCGGCCAGGATCGCGGGAAACACATAGGGACTGATCTGCGGCGGGGCGGGTTTGCGGTCGCTCATGGGCTCGTCTCCTGGTCAGCTGGTTGGGGTCAAGGGCGGCGGTTGGGCGGAGGGTGGGCAGAGGGGGGCAAGACTCCGCGTGAGGCCGACAAAATCTTCCAGGCCGAGCGTTTCCGCCCGGGTCGAGGGGTCGATGCCGGCGGCGCGCACCGCTGCCGCCAGCCTGGTCTTGTCGCCGCCCGGGACAACACCGGCCAGGCCATTGAGCAGGGTTTTGCGGCGCTGGCCGAACACGGCGTGGACGATGCGGGTGAACAGGGCGCGGTCGAAGGCGCCCAGGCCCGTCACCCGTGCCGGCTGGGGCTGGAAGGCGATGCGCACCACCAAGGAGTCCACCTTCGGCCGCGGGTGGAACTCGGCCGGACCGACGGAGAGCAGCGGCCGGACCTCGGCGCAGGCGGCGAACAGCACCGTGGGTACGCCGTACTCCCTGGTGCCCGGGCGGGCCATGAGCCGCAGGGCCACCTCCTTCTGGAGCATGACCACGGCCGAGTCCATCCGCTCGGCCAGGTCGATCAGCCGGAACAGGAAGGGCGAGGAGATCGAATAGGGCAGGTTGGCGACGATCTTCAAACGCCGGTCCGGTTCCACCAACCCGGCCAGGTCGACCTTGAGCACATCCGCGTGGATGAGGGTGACGTTGGCGGGCAGATCCTGCTCTTCCTCGTGCATGCGGACGATGCCCGCATCCGCCTCCAGGCCGATCACCCGGGCCACGATCGCGCTCAGCGGTCGGGTCAGGGCACCCAGGCCAACACCGACCTCGATGACCGTGTCGTCGGCCTGCAGCCCGGCCAGGTCGATGATGCGGCGGGGGACGCGTTCGCTGACCAGGAAATTCTGGCCGAGCCGCTTGTGGGGGGCCAGCCCCTGGCGCTTGAGCAGTCGGGCGGTGGGTTCGCGGGTCATGGATGGTCAGTTGAGCGGTGAGCGGGAATAGGCGTCATCGTCTGCGGCGAGCAGGCGGCCGGCGAGGAACTGGTGATAGCCGGCAACCGCGATCATGGCCGCATTGTCGGTGCAGTAGGCCGGCTCGGGCAGGAACAGAGAAAGCCCGCGGTCGGCGCAGCGCTGGCTGAGCGCGGCGCGCAGCCGGGGGTTGGCGGCTACGCCGCCGCCGAGGACCACCCGGCGGTGGCCGGTGCGCTCCGCTGCGAAGAGGGTCTTGTCCACCAGCACCTCGACCACCGCCTCCTGGAACGAGGCGCACAGGTCGGCCTTCGGCAGGGGCGCGCCGCTGCGGCGCAGCCGGTCCACGGCCGTGGCCACCGAGGTCTTCAGCCCGCTGAAGCTGAAGTCCAGGCTGTTCTCGCCCAGCCGGGCGCGGGGGAAGGCGATGGCCTGCGGGTCACCGGCCGCGGCCAGCCGGCTGATCACCGGCCCGCCGGGATAGCCGAGGTCGAGCAGCTTGGCCACCTTGTCGAAGGCCTCGCCGGCGGCATCGTCGCGGGTGCGGCCCAGGCGGACGAAGGTGAGCGGGTCTTCCACCGCGAACAGGGCGGTGTTGCCGCCGGAGACGATCAGGGCGGTGTAGGGAAAGGCGGGCGGGTGCTCGGTCAGCAGGCAGGAGAGCAGGTGGCCGGCCATGTGGTCGACCCCGACCGCGGGCAGGCCGCGCACCAGGGCCAGGGCCTTGGCAAAGGTGAAACCGACCAAGAGTGAGCCGACCAGGCCCGGTCCCCGGGTGGCGGCAACCAGGTCGATGTCGTCCAGGGGGGTGTCCGCTTCGGCCAGGGCCTGGTCGACCACCGGGCGGATCATCTCGATGTGCCGCCGCGAGGCCAGCTCGGGCACGATGCCGCCGAAGCGGGCGTGGATCTCGTTCTGACTGCTCACCACCGAGGCAAGCACGCGCAGCTCGCTGTCGACCACGGCGGCCGCGGTGTCGTCGCAGGAGGTTTCTATGGCCAGGATGCGCATGCGCCGTCGGTTGCAATCCCCAGGGGAGAGTGGTATCAGTATCGGCCTGCAGCCATCCCTGCGGATGGCCGGACAGCCGCGGAAAAACCCACCATACCCGATGACAGACGAAATGACCAGTTCAGCCCCGGGCGAAAACAGCCTGACCGACCTCTTTTCCCGCACCATCTCCTACCTGCGCCTGAGCCTGACCGACCGCTGCAACCTGCGCTGCCTGTACTGCGTCGGCGAGGACGAGGCCGGCGGCTGCCTGGAGCGACTGCGTCACGACGACCTGCTCAGCTACGAGGAACTGCTGCGGGTGGTGCGGGTGGCGGTGGCCATGGGCATCACCAAGGTGCGCCTCACCGGCGGTGAGCCGCTGGTGCGCCGCGGGGTGCTTGATTTCATCCGCGAACTGACCCGGATCGACGGCCTGGACGATGTCCGCCTGACCACCAACGGTGTGCTCCTGGCCCAGTCCGCCGGGGCGCTGCGCGCCGCCGGGGTGAGCAAGGTCAATGTCAGCCTCGATTCGCTCCGGCCCGAGCGGGTGGCCGAGATCACCGGGGTGGACTGCTTCGCCGCGGTCTGGCGGGGCATCCAGACCGTGCTCGCCCTCGGCTTTGCCCCGGTGAAGGTGAACATGGTGGTCATGCGCCACGTCAACGACGACGAGATCCTCGATTTCGCCCGCCTCACCCTGCATCTGCCCCTGCAGGTGCGTTTCATCGAGTTCATGCCCATCGGTCCGTCCAGCCGCTGGACCCCGGACACCTGTGTCGGCAGCGACGAGATCATGGCGCGGATCGAACCCCTGGGCCGGCTCATCCCCCAGGAGAAGGTGCGCAGCGACGGCCCGGCGCGGGTCTTCCGGCTGGAGGGCGGGGTCGGCTCGCTCGGCTTCATCAGCCCGATCAGTCATCATTTCTGCGACCGCTGCAACCGCTTGCGGCTGACCTCGGCCGGCGGTCTGCGCTCCTGCCTGCTGCACGACGAGGAGGTCGACCTGCGCGCCGTGCTCCGTGACCCGAACTGCGATGAGGCAGCCATCCGCGCGGCCCTGCTCACCGCCATCCGCAACAAGCCCCAGGGCCATCACCTGCGCGAGCGGCTGGCCGCGGGCGGCGACTGCCACGGCCGCATGTCCCGCATCGGCGGTTAGGCCGCCCGTCTCTTCCTCCTCTTCAGACGCCCCGCCGCAGCCAGGCCTCGATCCGGTCGAAGGCCTCGATGATCTCTCCCTCCTCGCCGCCGAAGGAAAGGCGCAGGTGCCCCTCGCCGCCGGCGCCGAACTGGCCGCCCGGGATGGTGATCACCCGCGCGCCGTGCAGCACCTGCCGGGCCACGACCTGCGAAGGCTCATCTGAAAACAGATAGCGGGCCAGCACGTAGAAGGCCCCGCGCGGCTTCACGTACTCGAAAAATTCGCCCAGTCGGTCGAGCCGGGCGCAGCAGAGTGCCCGCCGTTGCCCCATCCGTCCGCAGGCGTCCGCCAGCCAGGCCGGGTCGCCGTCCAGGGCGGCCAGGGCCGCGTGCTGCGACGGAGTGGGCGCGCAGATGGCGGTGGCATCGTGCACCTTCATGATCTGCTCCATCAGTTCGGCCGTCGCCGCCACATAGCCGATCCGCCAGCCGGTGAGGGCGTACTTCTTGGACAGCGAACCCACGGCGACCACCCGGTCGCGGTAGCGCGCCTCGGAGAGCGGCGCGAACGGCTGCTCCGCCTCGTACACCAGGTAGTCGTAGGTCTCGTCGGTGATCACCACCAGCCCGTGGGCCACGGCCAGGTCGCACACGGCCCGCACCTCAGCCTCGTCGAACAGGTTGCCGGCAGGGTTGCCCGGGTTGCAGAGCACGATCGCCTGGGTGCGCGGCGTAATCGCCCGCTGCAGCGTGGCCAGGTCCAGGTTCCAGCGCTGGTCGAGCGGCGCGAACACCGGCATACCGCCGGCCAGGTGCACCTGTTCGATGTAGGAGGCGTAGGTAGGCGAGGGCAGAATCACCTCGTCGCCCTGGTCCACCACCGTGAGCATGGTGGCGAGCAGTCCCTCCATGCCGCCCACGGTGCAGCAGAGTTCGGTTTCCGGGTCGAGGTGCACGCCCTTTTCCTCGGCCAGCAGGCGGGCGATGCGCTGGCGCAGGGCGGGCATGCCGGTCTGCAGGGTGTACTTGCCGCTGGCCGGGTCCTCGCGCAGGGTCCGGCAGACCGCATCCACCACCGCGGGCGGGGTGGCGAACGAGGGCACGCCCTGGCCGAGGCTGACGCAGCCGCCGATACGGGCCGCCTCCTGGGCCATGAGCTTGGTGGCCGAGGCGGTGATGGCGCGGACGCGCCGGCTGACGGGAAGGGTGCGATTCATGGAAAGATCTTGCCCGGGTTGAGGATCTGGTTGGGGTCAAACAGGGCCTTGATGCGCCGCTGCAGGTCGATGCTTCGCTCCGTCAGTTCCAGCGGGAGAAAGGGCCGCTTGGCCAGACCGATGCCGTGCTCGCCGGAGATGGTGCCGCCCAGGTCGAGCACCAGGCGCAGCAGTTCCTCGGCCACCCGGTCCATCTGTTCCTGGCGGTCCGGGTGCTGGCTGGTGATGTTCAGGTGGATGTTGCCGTCGCCGGCATGGCCGAAGGCGAAGATCTCCACCCCGTGCCGGGCCTCGTGCGCCGCCAGGGCATCGACCAGGGTGGCGATCTGCGACAGGGGCACGACCACGTCCTCGCTCAGGTAGAGGGCGGCGTGGTCGTGGATGCGCAGGCTCACCTGCCGGCGCACCTGCCAGATCTGCTGCCGTTCCGCCTCGTTCCGGGCGCGCAGCACCCGGGTGGCGCCCTCGCGGGTCATCACCGCCACCACCTCGGCCATCTCCGCTTCGATCGGTGCGGCCGGTCCGTCCAGTTCGACGATGAGCAGCGAGGGGCGCTCGCCCGGCACGGCAAAGGGCAGCAGCTCGCCGATGAGCGCCAGGCAGCGGTAATCGAGGAATTCGATGGCGCTGGGCAAATGACCCTCGGCCATGACCCGGGCCACGGCGCGCATGGCATCGGCCATGGTGGCGAAGGTGCAGAGCACGCCGGTCGTGGCCGCCGGTTTGGGCAGGAGTTTGAGGGTCAGGGCGGTGATCACCGCCAGCGTGCCCTCGCAGCCCACCAGCAGGTTGGTCAGGTCGTAGCCGACCACGCCCTTGCGGGTGCGCACGCCGGTGGTGATCAGGCTGCCGTCGGGCAGGACCGCCTCCAGGCCGAGGATGTAGTCGCGGGTGGTGCCGTACTTGACGCAGGCCGGGCCGCCGGCGTCGGTGGCCGCGTTGCCGCCGATGGTGCTCAGTTCCATGCCGGCCGGGTCGGGCGGGTAGAACAGCCCCCGGGCGGCCGCGGCCTCGCGCACCCGCAGGCTGATGGCGCCGGCCTCGACCTCCATGGTGAAATTAATGGTGTCGATGGCGCGGATGGCGTCGAGACCGCGGGTGGAGAGGACCACCCCGCCCCGGTCGGCCAGGCAGGCCCCGGCCAGGCCCGACCCGCCGCCCCGGGGCGTGACCGGGAAACGGTGGAGGTTGGCCAGGGTGAGCAGGGTCTGGACGTCGGCCACGTTGTGCGCGCACACCACCATTTCAGGGAGATGGCGCAGGCAGGAGGCGTCGCCGGCATAGTCCTCCAGCCGGGCGGGCTCGGTGATGAGGGCGCCGGGCGAGAGGCGGGCTTCCAGTTCGGCGCGGAGGGCCGGGGTGATCGGTGAATAGGCGGTCATGGGTGAGCGGGGCGGAAAAAGGGAGGGGACGGGCGGATCAGTGCTGGCCGAAGCCGGGGATGGCCAGCCGCTGTTCGAGCCGCTTGAGCAGGAGGATGGCCACGGTCACCAGGGCCAGGTAGTAGAGGCCGATCACGGTGAACACCTCGGTGAAGCGGAAGTACTCGGCGGCAATGGTCTTGCCCTCGCCGGTCAGCTCCATGCAGGTGACCACGTAGGCGAGCGAGGAGTACTTGATCAGGTAGACGATCTCGTTGCCGCAGCCGTGCAGGCTGCGGCGGAAGGCCTGGGGCACGATGATCCAGCGGATGGTCTGCCAGCCGGTGAAGCCCAGCGCCTGGGCGCCATGGTACTGGCCGCTCTTGATGGACAGGAGGGCGCCGCGCACGTACTCGGACTGGTAGGCGCCACTGCACAGGACAAAGCCGATGACCGCGGCCGCGTAGGGGCTGAGATAGAGCCCCAGGTTGGGCAGGCCGAAGTAGAGCACGAACAGCTGCACCACCAGCGGCGTGCCGCGGAACAGGGCCGCGTAGCCGTCGCCCAGCCGCCGCATCCAGGGGCGGCCGAACACCCGCACCGCGCCGGCGAACACGCCGATGGCCACCCCGCCCGCGGCCGAGGGCACGATCAGGGCCAGGCTCATCAGGAGGCCGCGGTTCAGGCTGGTGAACAGGTCCTGGTAGAAGGGCGAGAGGTCCATCGGTCAGCCGCCGTCGGAGATCTCGTTGAGCCGGTCGCAGAACCCCTGGCTCTTGCTGGCGTTGCCGGGCGCGAGCAGCTGGGCCGGCGACCCCTGTTCGACGATGTCGCCGCCCGCCATGAACAGGATCTCGTCGGCCAGGGTGGCGATCAGGCTGATCTGGTGGGTGGCCATGATCATGGTCATGCCCTGGGCGGCCAGGTTGCGGATCACCGCGATCACCTCGCCGATCAGCTCCGGGTCGAGCGCCGAGGTGGGCTCGTCGAGCAGCAGCACCTTGGGGTCCATGGCCAGGGCCCGGGCGATGGCCACCCGCTGCTTCTGGCCGCCGGAGAGCTGGGCCGGGTAGAGATGGCCCTTGTCGCCCAGGCCGACCTGATCGAGTTCGATGCGCGCCCGCTGCTCGGCCTCGCGCCGGCCGGCCTTTTTCACCTTGCGCAGGGCGATGGTAATGTTGTCGAGGGCCGAGAGGTGGTCGAACAGGTTGAAATCCTGGAAGATCATGCCCACCTGCTGGCGCAGCCGGTACAGGTCGGGCTTGCTGTGCAGGTCGATCCGCCCGCCGTCCAGCCAGATCTCCCCGGAATCGGGCTGGACCAGGCAGTTGAGGCACTGCAGCAGGGTCGATTTGCCGCCGCCGGAGGGACCGATGAGCACCTTGATCTCGCCCTTGCCGAGCGTCAGGCTCGCGCCCTTGAGGATGCAGGCGGCGCCGTAGCTTTTGGTCAGGTTCTCCACCCGGAGGATGGGCGTTGTTGCAGCGGTCATGGCATGTCCTGGTGGGTGTAGCCGGGAATGCGCAGCCTGTGTTCCAGCCGGCGCAGGGCGGCCACGCCGAGCCAGGTGAGCAGGTAGTAGAGCAGGCCGGCGGTGAGGTAGAGCGGCAGGTGCTGGTAGGTGCGCGAGGCGACGAACTGGGTGCGGGCCATGATTTCCGGCGCGCCGATGACAAAGGCGAGCGCCGAGTCCTTGAGGATGATCGAGTATTCGTTCGACCAGGCGGGAATGGAAAGACGCAGGATCTGCGGCAGGACGATGGCGCGGATGGCCTGCCCGTCGCTCATGCCGAGCGCGCTGGCGGCGCGGAACTGGCCCCGGGGCAGGCTGAGGATGGCCCCGCGGAAGATGTTCGCCTGGTAGGCGCCGGTGGTCAGGCCGAGGATCAGGGCCATGGACAGGATGGCGCTGATGTGCAGGCCCATCCAGGTGAACAGGCCGTAGTAGAAGAGAAAGAGCAGGACGATGACCGGCACGCCGCGGAAAAACCAGACGTACAGTTCGAGCAGCCACCGCACCGACCGGTTGCCGTACACCAGCCCCACGGCCATGACCACGCCCAGCACCAGGCCGAGCAGCATGGCGCCGAGGACAATGGCCGCGGTGTTGAGCGTGCCCTGGAGGAGAAAGGGCAGACTGTCGAGGACGACGTTCAGGCTTGGCAACATGGCGGGCGGCGGTTCTCGGAGAACCCGGGCGGGTGGGCGCGTGGCCGGGTGGCGGCGGTGCTGCCGGACTCCGGTGGCCCGCACCCCGGGCCAGACCGGGCCGGGAGGCGCGATTCCGCACCTCCCGGCCGTGGCCCGCGCGGGTGCATCAATGGAGGTCGTACTTCTTCTTCAGCGCTTCCCACTCGGGCGAGGCCATGATTTTCTTCAGGCTGGCGTTGACCTTGGCGAGCAGTTCGGTGTCCTCCTTGCGGACGGCGTAGCCGAAGTCTTCTTCCTCCATGCCGAAGGTGCCGAGGATCTGGACCTCCTTCTTGGCGGCGGCGTCGCGGGCCGGGGCGTCATCCATGGCGGCGGCGTCGATGCGGCCGTTGAGCACGTCCTCGATGGCCAGCGGCGAGGAGGCGTAGGTCTTCAGCTCGAAATTCCAGCCCCGGGCCGCGGCCTGCTCCTTGAGCCACTTGGCCTCGGTGGTGCCCTGCTGCACGCCCAGCTTCTTCTTGCCGGTGAGCATGTCCTCCACGGTGAGCGGCGAGCCTTTCCTGGTCACGAACACCTGCTTGATCACCCAGTAGGGGATGGTGAAATTGACCTGCTTGAGCCGGTCGGCGTTGATGCTCATGCCCGAGGCGATGATGTCGATCTTTTTGGTGAGCAGGCTGGTGATGATGCCGTCCCACTCGATGGCCTGGTGGGTGACCTCCATACCGAGGTCTTTGGCGATCCAGTCCATCACCTCGACGTCGAAACCGCTGGGCTGGCCGGTCTTGTCGATGAAGGCGAACGGCGGGAAATTGGCGTCGATGCCGTTGACCAGCTTGCCGGCGGCCTGGGCCTGGGCGGCGATCAGGAGCAGTCCGCTGACGAGGAAGAGCAGTAGGGAGCGTTTCATGTTCTCTCCTTGGGTGTGAGGGGCGGGTCGGGAAGGCTCCGGCCGGATCGACGGTGGCCAGAGGCGGGAGCGATTTGCCTGTACGGCCGCTTGTATAGTGAAAAACCCCGGGGGTGTCAATTGGATTCACCGGGCGGGGCAGGGAGGCGGCAGCGGTGCTTGGTTCGCTCAGCCCTGGCGGCGCTGTTCGAGTTCGTCCCAGCGGTCGTAGAGTTGTTCGGCCTTGGTCTGCAACTCCTGTTGTTCCTCCCAGTAGCGGTGCAATTGGGCCGGATCGGCCATCACCGTGGGCGAGGCCATGAGCGCCTCCAGCTCCCCCAGCCGGGCCTCGGCGGCGAGGATGCGTTCTTCCATGCGGTCGTACTCGCGCTGGTCCAGGTAGGAAAGCCGGCCGGGCCGGGAGGTGGCTGCGGTCCCGGTGCCGGCCGGGGCCTGGGCGGCGCGGGCCTTTTCCCTTTTCTGGGCGGCCTGTTCTTCTGCCTGCAGGGCCTCCAGCCACTGCTCGTAATCGGCGAAGAACCCGGTGCCGCCGCGGCCGTTGAACCCGAGCACCGTGGTGCAGACCCGGTCGAGCAGGAAGCGGTCGTGGGTGACGAGCACGAGCGCGCCCGGGAATTCGCCGAGGCTCTCCTCGAGCACGTCGAGCGAGGGGATGTCCAGGTCGTTGGTGGGCTCGTCGAGCAGGAGGATGTCCGCCGGCCGGAGCATCAGCCGGGCCAGCAGGATACGCGCCTGCTCGCCGCCGGAGAGCCGCTCCACCGGCGTGTCCAGCTGGTCCGGACGGAACAGGAACCGCTTGGCCCAGCTGACCACGTGCACGCTCTGGCCCTGGTAAAGGACGCTGTCGCCCTCCGGGGCGAGGGCGCGCCGCAGGGTCAGGGTGGTGTCGAGCTGTTCGCGGCGCTGGTCGAAGCTGACGATGCGCACCTGGTCGGCCAGGGTGATGGTGCCCCGGTCGGGCGCACAGCCGTCCGGGTCGCCGGCCGCGGCGAGGATCCGCATCAGGGTGGACTTGCCGCTGCCGTTGCGGCCGAGCAGGCCGAGCCGGGTGCCCGGGCCCAGGGTCAGGTCCAGATCGGTGAACAGCGGCCGGCCGCCATAGCCCTTGGCCAGGCCGGTGGCGGTGAGCAGTTTCTTCGTTTTCCGGCCGGTACCGTCGAAACTGATGCCCACCTGGCCGGCGGACCGGTTGCGGTCGCGCACCCCGGTGAAGGCCTCCTGCAGCCGTCCGGCCTCTTCGATCCGGTAGCGGGCCTTGGTGGCGCGCGCCTTGGGACCGCGGCGCAGCCACTCGGTCTCGCGACGCAGGCGGTTGGCCAGCCGTTCCTCCAGGTTCTGCCGCTGGAGAAGGAAATCCGTCTTTTTTTCGAGGAAATCGGCGTAGCCGCCGCGCACCTGGAAGGAGCCGTCGGGATAGACCGGCGCCAGCTCGATCACCCGGTTGACCGTGTTCTCGAGGAAGCGGCGGTCATGGCTGACCATGAGCAGGGCGGCCGGGCCGTCGGCCGACGGTGCCAGCAGCAGCTGCTCCAGCCAGAGGATGCCCTCGATGTCCAGGTGGTTGGTCGGCTCGTCCATGACGAGCACGTCCGGCCGGCCGACCAGGGCCCGGCACACGGCCAGCCGCTTGCGCCAGCCGCCGGACAGCTCCCGCACCGGCTGGAGCGGGTCGTCGAAGCCGGCCCGGCTGAGCACGGCCAGCGCCCGGCTGTAGCGCTCGGCCTCGTCCATGTCCAGGTCAGCGGCCGCGGCGAGCAGGTTGTCGACGCAGTTGGCCGTGTCGTCGAACATGTCCTCCTGGGCGAGGTAGGCGGTGCGGGCCAGCTTCTGCAGGGCGACCGTGCCGCTATCGGCCGGCTCAAGGCCGCAGAGGATGCGCAACAGGGTCGACTTGCCCGAGCCGTTCGGGCCGATCAGCCCGACCCGGTCGCCGCGGTCCACTCCCAGGCTGACCCCGGTGAACAGGGTCTGGGCGCCAAAGGCCTTGGCCAGTCCCTGGCCGCTGAGCAATGCGCACATACCGCTGCCGCAGCCGCCCTAGGCGATACCGTTGAGGCTGATGTCGTCGGCCCGCGGGTAGGAGCCGAGCAGTTCGTAGTAGGCGCAGATCTGGCGCAGGATGTTGCACGCCTCGTGGATCGCGGGATCCTCGATGTGGCCGATCATGTCCAGGAAGAACATGTACTTCCACTGCTTGTCCTTGGTCGGCCGGCTCTCGATCTTGGCCAGGTCAATGTTCTTGGCGGAGAGGATGGTGAGGATCTCGTTGAGCGCGCCGGGCCGGTTGATCAGGCCGATGAGGATCGAGGTCTTGTCGCAGCCGCTTTTCTTCGGCGACTTGCGGCCGATGACCAGGAAGCGGGTGGTATTGCCCTGGTAGTCCTCGATGCCCCGCACCACCACCTGCAACCCGTAGGTGCTGATCGCCAGCGAACTGGCGATGGCGCCGATGTTCGGGTTGTTGGCAGCCATCTGGGCGGCGGTGCCGGTGGAGAACACGTCCAGGGTGGGGATCTTGGGCAGGTTCTTGCGCAGCCAGTTGCGGCACTGGGCGAGCGGCTGGGAGTGGGAGGCCACGGTCTGGATGTCCTCGATGTTGCCCGAGCGGCAGACCAGGTTGTGGGAGATGGCCAGTTGGATCTCGCCGCAGATCTGCACCTTGTACCTGAGGAAGGCGTCCAGCGAATAGGTGACTGCGCCCTCGATGGAATTCTCCACCGGCACGATGCCGTACTGCACGCGTTCCTTTTCCACCTCCTCGAACACCTCGGCGATGGACTCCATGGCCCGGTAGTCCGCGCTCTGGCCGAAATACTTGACCGCGGCCAGGTGGGAGAAGGTGGCCTCCGGCCCCAGGTAGCTGACGATGGCCTTGCGCTGCGACAGCCGGCAGGTGGTGATGATTTCGTGGAAGATGGAGCGCAGCGCCTTGTAGGGGAACACGTCGTTGTTGTTCGCCTTCAGCCGCTCGTAGATCTCCAGTTCGCGCTGCGGGTCCCACTTGGCCCGGCTGGTCTCGTCCTTGAGCAGGCCGATGGTTCGGGCGCAGTCGAGCCGCTCCTTGAGCAGTTCGAGGATGGTGTCGTCAATCTGGTCGATGCGCTGGCGCACCTGCGGGATGCTCGGTTTGTCGCTCATGATGGCTGTGGGTGGCTGGGAATCAGGTGGCTGCCGCGGCCCGGCGGACAACGGTTCATGCCTGCGCGGTGGCGGCAGGGGCCGTCCGGCGGCACCGACCGGTCCGTTCCGGCTGGGCAGGGCTGTCTGAAACAGGACAATATAGCAGGTGTGCCTTGATATGGAAACAGCGAAGGACGACCGCGGTGAGGCGCGACACGGAACCCGCCGGGTCGATCGGCCCGGTTCGCCCGGAAATTATTGTCTTGCCAGACCGGGGGCGGCTGGTTATGGTAGGGCGAAACATTCTTGAGCATTTCCTTTTTTTCGCTATCCTGCGCGGTTCTCACCCTTCCTCCTTCGATACCGGAAAATTCGTGCTTGTTCCCTTCACTTTTCCGGATCGAAACATGAAACTGTTCATCGGCAGCCTGCCCTACACCGTCACCGAAGCTGAACTGACCGAACTTTGCGGCCAGTACGGCACGGTGGTCAGCACCAAGTTGATCCTCGACCAGTTTTCCGGCCAGCCCAAGGGGTTCGGGTTCGTCGAAATGGCCACCCGCTCGGAAGGCCACAAGGTCATGGAAGGACTGAACGGGGTGCAGTACAACCACCGCACCCTGGTCTGCAACGAGGCGAAACCGCCGGCCCGCAAGGGCGCCCGGCGCCGCTGAGGCCCGCTTCCTGATTTTTCCCCAGGTACACGACATCTGCGCGACACGCATTGCCCTGAAGCGGAACCGTGGTTGCCTCTGCAGGCGCACACCCGCCGCCTGTCGCGCTTTTTTCCGTCCGTCCTTACGGTAACGGACGATTATCCCTTTGACGCGATCAGCGATGCTTGGACCCGGACGGTCAACAGCGGCACCAGGGGCCGCGGCCGGTCCGGCCGGAGCGGTCGGATGATTGCAGGAGTTTTCATGAGTTTTGACGATTTTCAGTTCAACGACCACATCGCCGGTGCGATCCGGCGGTGCGGATTCACCACCCCTACCCCCATCCAGCAGCAGGCGCTCGGCTCGGTACTGGCCCGGCGGGACATGCTCGGCCTGGCGCAGACCGGCACCGGCAAGACCGCTGCCTTCGCCCTGCCGACCGTCCAGCACCTGATGGCAACCGGCGCCACCGGCCGGCCGCGGGCCCTGGTCATCGCGCCCACCAGGGAACTGGCGGAGCAGATCAACGAGTTCGTGCGCACGGTCATCGCCGGCACCACGCTGCGCAGCCTGTCCGTCTACGGCGGCGTCGGCAAGCCGGGCCAGGTCGAGCGCATCCGCCGCGGGGTCGACCTGATCGTGGCCTGCCCCGGCCGGCTTTTGGACCTGCTCAACGATCGCGCCGTGGACCTGGGCGGGATCGAGACCCTGATCCTGGACGAGGCCGACCATATGTTCGACAAGGGCTTCCTGCCCGATATCCGGCGGATCCTGCGGCAGGTGCCGAAGAAGCGGCAGACGCTCGTGTTCTCGGCCACCATGCCCGCCGAGATCCGTCATCTGGCCGAGGAGATCCTCACCGACCCGGTGACCGTGCAAATCAACCCCACCCGCTCGGTGGACGCCATCAGCCACCAGGTGATCAGCGTCGAGCAGAGCCGCAAGACCGACCTGCTCGTCCACCTGCTGGCGAGCGAGCCGATGACCTCGACCCTGGTGTTCGCCCGCACCAAGCACAAGGCCAAGGGCCTGGCGCAGAAACTGGTCCAGGCCGGCTTCCGGGCCACCTCGCTGCAGGGCAACCTGTCGCAGAACCGCCGCCAGCAGGCCCTGGACGGGTTCAAGGACGGCACCTTCGCGGTGCTCGTGGCCACGGACATCGCTGCCCGCGGCATCGACGTGGCCGGCATCTCGCATGTGATCAACTATGACATGCCGGATACCGCCGAAGCCTACATCCACCGCACCGGCCGCACCGGCCGGGCCAGCCGCACCGGCGAGGCGGTGAACTTTGCCACCGCCGAGGACCGCCGCATGCTCATCACCATCGAGCGTTCGCTCTCCCGCCGGATGGATCGGCGCGAGATCGCCCTGCCGGCGGTGGCCCGGCAGGAACCGGCGACCCGACAGGAGCCGGCGGCCCGGCAGACACCGGCCGCACCCCGAGGCGGTCAGCGGCGTCAGGGTCAGGCCGCGGCCAAACCCGCCTCCGCCACCCGTCGCGAGGGCCGTCCCGCCAGGGCCGGCGTGTTCGGCCTGGGTGGTCGCGGCAACAGATGAGTTTCAGGCACACCCTGAAAGACAACGTCGGAGCGCCGCAGCGGCCATCCGGCATCACCGGTCCCTGTCGGACCGGTCATACCCGTGCGGTACAGAGCCGCACTCTTCACAAGGAGCAGCACAGATGGTAGAAGGAACGGTTAAATGGTTCAATGATGCAAAAGGATTCGGCTTCATCGAGCAGGAAGGCGGCAAGGACGTGTTCGTCCATCACTCCGCCATCCAGGCGGACGGGTTCAAGTCCCTTCAGGAGGGCGAACGCGTCAGCTTCGATGTGGTTGACGGCGCCAAGGGCCCGTCGGCCGCCAATGTCGTGAAGCGTCGCTAATTGCCGTGCCCGCAACCGCGGACCCTTCCCCTCCGGGTGGGGTCCGCGGCCTGCGGCAGGGCGGGACACCGCTGTCAACGGGAGGACAGATTGGCACGAAGGACAAACTACAAGCAGGAAAAACGGGCGAAGGAACTGGACAAGATCAAAAAGAAAGAGGCCAAGAAGGAACGCAAGCTGCAGCGGGAGACCGCCACTGCGGACGAGCCGGAATACCGGCAGGATCCGCAGGAAGCCGTGGACGGGCCGGGGGAAGAAAGGGATGCGGACAACTGACCGGCAGGTGCCGGCCGGTTGTCCGCATTCGCGTTTGTAAGGGGGAAGGACAGGCTCAGGCGGCGCGCAGGCCGAGGGTTTCGTGGATGTGGGCCACCGCTTCCTGCGGCAGGGCCAGGCCGTTGGCGAGTTGTGCCATGTACTGCTGTTCGGCCGGGGTGTCCACCTCGATGGCCAGCAGCGAGGCCGCGTAGACCTCGGCGGCGAGTTCCTGGGAGCCCGCCGCCTCGTCGATGATCCCCTGCAGGTCCATGGGCTTGTTCGCTTCGGTGAGGAAGAAGTTCTTTTCCGCCTCGGTGAGACCGTCATCGTCGAGTTTGCCGATGATCTTGCTGATCTCGGTTTCGTCGATGCGGCCGTCCGCCTTGGCCGCGTTGATCATGGCGCGGACGATGGTCTGCGCCTGGGCCTCCACCTGCGCCTGGTGCAGGGGCGTATCCTCGTCGAGGAGGGCCTTGGGCACCTGTGGCTGCTGGCCGGCCTTCTGCAGGGCGGCAAAGGCCAGTGAGGCCAGCAGCGCCAGCCCGCCACCACCGACGGCGCCCCGGGTGGCGCCCCGGCCGCCGCCGAGAATGGCCCCGGCCAGGGCACCGAGGCCGCCCGCGGCCGAGCGGTTGTTGGCGAGCGAGCCGAGGACGTTGCCGAGCACGCCGCCCAGGCCGCTGCCCGCGCCGCCCCGTGCACCGGCGCCACCGCCGAGGACGCTGCCGAGCAGGTCACCGAGGCCGCCGCCTGCGCCGCTCTGCCGGGAACCACCACCCATCACCTGACCGAGCAGGTCGGTCAGGGCGCCGAGACCGTCCCTGCCGCCCAGGGCGCTGGTGGTGCGGTCGACGCTCGACTGGCTCATGCCAGCCTTGATCAGGGTGCCGAGAAGATCCGTAAAATTGGCCATGGTGTGCACCTCCTGCACAAAGGGTTGTCCAAGGTGACGGGCCGCCATTGCGGCCGGTCCCGCGCCGCCGCTGGCGGAAAGCCGCCGGGCTCGCCAGCCGGGACCTTTCGGTGGTCGGGAAAACACCTGCATGGTACCGGCTGGCGTTGTTCCGGTCGAGCCTTAATGCGGCCGCCCGCCCGCTGCTTACCGATTCTTTACGGCACCACCGGCCCGGTCCCGCCGGTGCTGGGCCAAGGCGGCAACTCTGCCGCAGAAACGCTGCCGCAAGGCCCGGCGGCCGGCCGTGGTTGTCCGCCGGTGCCGGCAGGGCCGTGAAAAAGGCGTCCGGCATCCCGGCGCCCCGCATTTTCGTCCTTGCCTCCGGCCCGCTTTGCGCTACAGTTTGGCAAGTTGCATTCCTGCACAGCGGTTTTTCCCTTCAAAAACAAGAGGCGTGGACAATGAAACAGAAACAGCGCAGGCAGTCGCGGATCATGGTGTGTTTACTGGTCATGTTCGCCTGGGTGACCGTGGAGGGTGCCTGCTCCCCGGTCCGGGCGGAACTTTCCCGCCAGTTCCGCGAACAGCTGCAGCGCCAGTATGAGCAGGGGTACATCCCCGATGCGACCAGGAACATGTCCTATGAACAGCGGCTGGCGATCAAGAAGAAGCAGCAGCTCCTGGAGAAGGAGCGGGGCCGGCGGCAGGCGGTGCAGCCGCCGCCCGCCCGGCCGCCGTGGGACCGGGAACGGCGCGAGCGGTATGACAACCGCAGGGAAGAGAGCAGGCACGACCGTGTCTACCGGTACTGCGAGGACCGCTGGCGGCCGGGAAGCCGCGAGTTCAACCGCTGCCTGCGCGGCGACAGCCGCGAGATGTTCAACAACGGCCGCTCGCGAGACCGCTACGACCGCTACGACCGAGCCGACCGGTACGAGGAGCGCTACTACGACGGCCGTCCCTGGCGCTACTGAAGCCGGGCCGCAGCCGGGTCAGCGCGTGCGGATCGCCACCCGGTCGTTGAGAAACGCCTTCACCGCGCCGATGGTCACCTCCCGCCGGTGCAGGATTCCGGCGGCCAGGGCGGCCTCGGCACGGGTGCGGGTGAACACCTCCAGGTAGTGCTCGCTGCAGCCGGCGCCGCTCGAGGCGATCACCGGCACGGTGACCGCCGAGCGGACGGCGTTGATCAGCTCCAGGTCAAAGCCCGCGCCCGTGCCGTCGCGATCGATGCAGTTGAGCAGGATCTCGCCGGCGCCGAGCTGTTCGCACACCCGGGCGAGCGTCACCGCGTCCACCGGGCGGCCTTCGCGGCCGCCGCGGATGGTGCACTGGTACCAGCAATAGCGTTCGCCATTCGGGCCGGGCACAGCGGTTTCGATCACCGTGTGCGGCACCGTGTCCGGAGCGCTGACGTACACCCGCCGCGGGTCCACGGAAAGCACCACGGCCTGGTTGCCGTACACCCGGGCGATCTGCTCGATGGATGACAGCCCGCTGGCCGCACCGTTTCTGAGTACCTCCTCGACGATCAGCACCGCGTCCGAGCCGATGGACACCTTGTCGGCGCCGGCGCGGAAATAGCGGGCGGCCACGTCCAGGGCGCTGTGGCGGTGGCCGTTGCAGTCGGTGAAATCGCGGATGCCGCCGCCGATGGTGAGCGGCACGAACACGTTCTTCGAGGTCTCTTCGAGCACCTGCAGAAGCGGCAGGTCCTCCAGCGGAAAATCGCGGAACCCGGTGATGTTGAGGAAGGTGATCTCGTCCGCCCCCTGTTCGTAGTAGTCGCCGGCCATCGCCACCGGGTCGCCCAGGTTGCGCACCGCGCCGCCCTCGCGCACGTCGTACTGGTCGCCCTTGGTGACCACCAGGTCGCCGCGGTCGTTGGCGCGCACGTCCAGGCAGGCGATGAGCCGCTTGGCCAGGGTGGTGGTCCCGGGGCAGGCGCTCAGGCGCACGCTCTCCCGGCTGCCGGCAAGGAAGTTCTCCAGGATCCGCAGCCCGGCCGGGCCGCTCTTTTCCGGGTGGAACTGGGTGGCCACCAGCTGGCCGCGCTGGACCGCGCTGGCGAATTCGTAGCCGTAATCGGTGGCGGTGAGCACGTCGGCCCTGTCCTCGGGCACGGCATGGTAGGAGTGGACGAAGTAGAATTTTTCGTCGCCCTGCAGGCCGTGAAAGAGCGGCGAGGCCTGGCGCGCCTTGATGCCGTTCCAGCCGATGTGGGGCACGGCCAGGTCGCAGCGGAAGCGCTGCACCCTGCCCGGCAGGATGCCCAGCCCCTCCTCCTCCGGGGCCTCTTCGCTGGCCACGAACAGGGCCTGGAGGGCCACGCAGATGCCGAAGAACGGCTTACCCGAGTGCAGGTAGCGGATGAGCGGGTCACGCAGCTGCCGCTCCCGCAGGGTGCGCATGAGCGCGCCGAAATTGCCGACCCCGGGGAAGACGAGGCGCTCGGCGCGGTCGATGTCCGCACCGCTGTGCACCACCGCCACGGTTTCGCCGAGCCGTTCGATGGCGTTGATGACCGAGCGGACGTTGCCGGCGCCGTAATCGAGGAGGGTGATCATGGTTTTTTCCGTCCTGATGCTTGCGGGGAGGGGAGAGAACCGGTACAAGGTCAGGTTCGCCGACCTTGCGCCGCAGGCGGACCGGGGCTGTCCCCATCCGCCGGAAAGGCGCTAATTAGAGCAGTTTCCGGCCCCCGTCAAGATCAATCTCCCATGGATTCCCATGCAGGCCATCCTTCTCGCCGCCGGTTACGGCACCCGTCTCAGGCCCTACACCGATCTCCGTCCAAAGCCGCTCTTCCCGGTGGCCAACCGGCCGCTGCTCGACCGGCTGCTCGACCAGCTGCACGTCGCCTTTGCGGCGCCGGTGCTGGTCAACTGCCACCACCTGGCCGACCAGGTCGAGGCCGCGCTCGGCCGCCGGCCCGAGGTGCTGGTCCAGCGCGAACCGGAAATCCTCGGCACCGGCGGTAGCCTCCGGCTGGCCATCGACCGCCTGGACAACGACCCGGTGCTGGTGGTGAACGGCGACCTGTACCACGACATTGATCTCGAGCAGGTATACCACCACCACCTGCGTTCCGGGTTCGACGTGACCATGGCCCTGCACGACTGTCCCCGCTTCAACACCGTGCGGGTCGCGGACGGCCGGGTACTGGGCTTCGACCGGGGCGAGGGCGAGCGGCTCGCCTTCACCGGCATCCACGTGATCGATCCGGACGCCATCGAGCGGATCCCGCGCCAGGGCTTCTTTCATATCATCGACCTGTACCGGGAGCTGGCGGCGGCTGGACGGATTGGTTGCTGCCGGGTGGACGGCAACCTGTGGCGGGACATCGGCACCCCGGCCGACTACCTGGACCTGCACCGGGAGCTGCTCGCCGAACGCGGCTGGCTGATCGACCCCACGGCGCGGGTGGCCGCGGACGCGGTGCTCGCGGGCTGGGGCTGTGTCGGCGCCGGGGCGCGGGTGGGCGCGGGCGCACAACTCCGCGACGCTGTGGTCTGGGACACGGCCGCGGTGGCGGCGCACACGGTCTGCACGGGCGGTATCCTCACCGGTGACCCGGATGTGGACAGCAGTGCCCGGTCCTGGGGCACGGATGGATGAACGAGGTTGAACTGATCCATCGCACCAGGCAGCTGCTCGGCCGGGAGGATCACCACTGGAACCCGTCCACGGTGCAGGTGACCGCCCTGGTGCCGGACGGCTCCTCCCGCCGCTTCTTCCGGTTGCGCACCCCGGACGGCGAGTCCCTGCTTGCCGTGCTGCCGCCGGCGGACGACGCCAACGGCCCGGCCGAGGCGCGCGCCTTCCAATGGATCGGCCGCCATTTGCAGGCCTGCGGCGCACCGGTCCCGGCCATCCTTGCGGCCGATGCGGCGAGCGGGCTCACCCTCTGCGAGGATCTCGGCGACCGCCGCCTGTTCGAGGAGGTGGCGGAGCAGGGCGCGGCCGGCTGCCGGCCCCTGTACGAACAGGCGGTGCGCGGCCTCGCGCGGATGCAGGTGCGCGCGGGCCGCGGCTTCGACCCCGCCTGGTGCTGGGACACGCCCCGCTACGACCGGCAGCTGATGCAGGAGCGCGAGTCCGGCTACTTCCTGCGGGCCTGCTGCACGGACCTCTTTGGCCTGCGTTTCGACCGGGCCGCGGTGGCGGCCGAGTGCGCCGCGCTCAGCGAGGCGGCCGCGGCAGCGCCGAACGATTTTTTTCTGCACCGCGACTGCCAGTGCCGCAACATCATGGTCACGGCGGGGCGGGTGCGGTTCATCGATTTCCAAGGCGGCCGCCTCGGGCCGCTCGCCTATGACCTGGCCGCGCTTCTGCTCGACCCCTACGCGGCCCTGCCCGCCGGTCTGCAGGAGCACCTCACCCAGGTCTATCTGGACGAATTGAACCGGGAGATCCCGTACGACCGGAAGCAGTTCCAACGGGAATACCTTCTGCTCGCCCTGCAGCGCAACCTGCAGATCCTCGGCGCCTTCGCCTTTCTCAGCCAGGTGCGCGGCAAACCCTTTTTCGCCCGTTACCTGCGGCCGGCCCTGGGTTCGCTGGCAACACTGCTGACCTCGCCCGCGGCCGCCGGCTTCCCGGCCCTGCGCCACCTCACCGACCAATGCCGCCTGGAGTTCGAGCGACGATCATGACCAGCAAAACCGCCACCCTGGTGGCTCTCATCGGCCGCCCCAACGTGGGCAAGTCCACCCTGTTCAACCGCCTCGCCCGGCGCCGCGACGCCCTGGTCGATCCGACCCCGGGCGTCACCCGCGACCGCCACTACGCCCGGGTCAGCTGGGAGGAGCAGCCCTTCCTGCTCGTGGACACCGGCGGCATCGAGGAGGAGGGCGATCCCATGGCCGGCCACATTCGCCAGCAGGCCCTGCTCGCGGTCGAGGAGGCGGAGGTGATCTTTTTTCTCATGGACGGCCGCGAGGGACTGACCCCGAGCGACATCGAGATCGTCGATCTCTTGCGCCGCACGGAAAAGCAGGTGTTCTTCATCGTCAACAAGATCGACAGTCCGGAGATCGAGGACGACCTCCTCGCCCCCTTCTGGGAGTTGGGCGTGGACCGGCTGTGGGCGTTGTCCGGCGACCACGGCTACGGCCTGACCACCCTGATGGAGGCCGTGCTGCCGCATCTGGGCGCGAACGCGGGCGAAGCCGAGCTGCCGGCGGGCACCATGCGCGTCGCCTTTCTCGGTCGGCCCAACGTGGGCAAGTCGTCCCTGGTCAACGCCATCATCGGCCAGGAGCGGATGGTGGTCTCGGACATGGCCGGCACCACCCGTGACTCGGTGGACACCCTGCTCAGCCGCGATCCCTACACCTACCTGCTCATCGACACCGCCGGCATCCGCCGCAAGGGCAAGACCACCGACAAACTGGAGAAGTTCTCGGTGCTCAAGGCCCTCAAGGCCATCGGCCGGTGCGACATCGCCCTGGTGGTGCTCGACGCCGGCGAGGGCATCACCGAGCAGGACACCAAGGTGATCGGCTACACCCAGGAGCAGGGGCGGGCGCTGATCGTGCTCATCAACAAGTGGGACCTGATCGAGAACGACCCCACGCGGCAGACGCAACTGCTGGAGGAGATCCGCCAGGCGCTCAACTTCATCCCGTTCGCGCCGGTACTCAAGGTGTCGGCGCTCACCGGCCGGGGCATCAAGCGGCTCTTCCCGGAGATCGGCAAGGTGCACCGCCAGTTCCACCAGCGCTTTCCCACCGCCGCCCTCAACCGGCTGCTGGCCGAGGCGGTGGCCCGGCACGAGCCGCCGTACCACCACGGCCGCCGCCTCAAGTTCTACTACACCGCCCAACTGGCCACGGCCCCGCCCCGGTTCGCGGTGGTGGCCAATGATCCCAAGGGCATCCATTTTTCCTATGAGCGCTACCTGACCAACGCCTTCCGCGACGGCCTCGGCCTGGACCGGGTGCCGGTGCGGCTGTTCTTCCGCGAGCGCAGCGGTCGCAGGAAGTAGGGCGGTCGCCGGCGCGGGTGTCCCGGTCCCTACCAACTGGTGTAGGGATGGGCGCACAGGGCGGCGTTGGCGTAGCGCGGGTCGCCGGTGACCTCGGCGCCGATCCACTCGGGCCGGGCAAAGTCCTGGTCCTCCCGTTCCAGTTCGATCTCGGCCACGATCAGCCCCCGGTTGACGCCGAAGAACTCGTCCACCTCCCAGACCATGCCGGCCCAGGGGATGGTGTAGCGCAGTTTGTCGATCTGCGGCTGCGGGCAGAGGGTGTCGAGCATCTCCCGGGCGTCGGCCAGGGGGATCTCGTATTCGAATTCGCTCCGGGTTGCGCCCCGGGTCGGCCCCTTGACGGTGAGCAGGCCGCGGTTGCCGGCGATGCGCACCCGCACGGTCCGCTCCCGGCTGGCATAGAGGTAGCCCTGGCGGTAGGTGACGCCCTCGGCCAGGCCGCGCCAGCCGTCCCCGGCCAGCAGAAATTTCCGTTCGATTTCTTGACCCATGTGCTCCTCCTGCCCGTGGCGGCCGGGCGACCGGCCCATCCGTTCGCCCGCTGCGCGCCGTTGCCGCAGGGTAGCCGGTTTGCGGGCCGGCGGCAACCCGTGCCGGGCGCGGCCGGAATTTCCGCTTTGCCGGACCTGCCCGGGAGTGGCCGTCGCTGTTCTCGGAACAACGTGAAAACAGTGTGTTGTCTGCCCTTTCGGGCCGGCAAC
>Ga0265295_1002451_pt1 | contig 29375 bp, 34 predicted proteins | sample Munlansysbiofilm_FD_192503 | JGI IMG/M metagenome (GOLD analysis project Ga0265295, IMG submission 192503) | Leachate microbial communities from a municipal landfill in Southern Ontario, Canada - Methane capture system biofilm | ecosystem: Engineered > Solid waste > Landfill > Unclassified ... | reverse complement strand
TCCTGACTTTGTAGGTTTAACAATTGCAGTTCATAATGGAAATAAATTTATTCCCGTTTATGTTACTGAAAATATGGTAGGTCACAAGCTAGGTGAATTCGCTTCAACGCGAATGTTTAGAGGCCACGCTGGTAGTAGAGATAAAGGCAAAAAATAAGAAAAATAAAAAAACAATGGGATCACGTAAACGTATAAAAGCCGAAGAAGTAAAAGAGGCAAAAAAGAATACATACATGGCACGATTGGTTGATAATCCAACGTCTCCACGTAAAACACGTCTTCTGGCCGATTTAGTCAGAGGAATGGATGTCGAAAAGGCATTAAATGTGTTGAAATTCAGCCGTAAAGAGTCCGCTCCGAAAATTCATAAATTATTACTTTCTGCCATTTCAAACTGGCAACAAAAAAATGAAGGAGCCAGAATTGAAGACAGTAATTTGTATGTGAAAGAGATTTTTGTCGATGGCGGTCGCATGCTCAAACGCCTTCGTACAGCACCTCAAGGACGCGGGTACAGAATTAGAAAACGCTCCAATCATATTACATTAATTATTGATAGTAAAAACTTATAAAGAATATTTAAATGGGACAAAAAGTAAACCCGATAAGCCTTCGTTTAGGAATTATAAAAGGTTGGGACTCAAATTGGTATGGAGGAAAATCTTTCGAAAGTAAACTTGTTGAAGACAACAAAATCCGTTTGTATTTACAAGCTCGTTTAAGCAAAGCAGGTATATCTAAAATTTATATCGAACGTACTCTAAAACTTGTCACTGTTACCATCAATACTGCTCGCCCTGGTTTAATTATCGGTAAAGGCGGTCAAGAAGTTGACAAACTTAAAGAAGAGTTGAAATCAATTACGAATAAAGAAATACAAATCAATATTTCGGAGATTAAACGCCCCGAATTAGATGCCCTATTGGTTGCTCAATCTATTGCAAAACAAATTGAAGCCCGTGTTTCTTATCGTAGAGCCGTTAAAATGGCAATTGCTTCAACGATGCGTGTTGGTGCTGAAGGTATCAAGGTTTCTGTTTCGGGACGTATTGGTGGAGCCGAAATGGCTCGTACCGAACACGCCAAAGAAGGCAGAACACCATTGCACACACTTCGTGCTGATATCGACTATGCCCATGCTGAAGCCCATACTACTTATGGTAGAATTGGGGTGAAAGTTTGGATATGTAAAGGATTAATTTTCGGAAAACCAGATTTGTTTGCAAATGAAGCAAAAGATAGCAAATCTCAAGGTCCAAAAAAACCTTTCCAACAAAGAAGAAAAAAGCAATAATTAGTATTTAAAACAATTAAATCAAAATCAAATGTTACAGCCTAAAAAGACGAAATTTAGAAGGCATCAAAAAGGGAAAATGAAAGGTTTTACCAAAAGAGGTAGTGAAATCTCTTTCGGTTCCTTCGCCCTCAAAAGTACAGATGAGTGCTGGATCACCGGACGACAAATTGAAGCTGCTCGTCAGACAATGACTCGTTATATGAAAAGGGAAGGTCAAATATGGATACGCATATTTCCTGATAAACCAATAACCAAAAAACCTGCAGAGGTTCGTATGGGTAAAGGTAAAGGTTCTCCAGAATATTTCGTAGCCAGAGTTAGTCCAGGAAGAATCCTATTCGAGGCAGACGGCGTTTCTCTAGCAGTAGCTAAAGAAGCTATGCGTCTAGCTGCTCAAAAATTACCGGTTCTTACAAAATTTGTAGTTAGAAGAGATTACCAAGAAGAATCAATTTAAGCAAAAATGAAACAAAGTGTAATAATAGAACTATCCAATGCCGAACTTATAGAAAGGCTTGATGAAAAGAAGAAACAGCTCGTAAAATTGAAAATCAATCACGCTGTTTCCCCATTAGACAATCCTTTAATTATAAAGGAATATCGTAAAACAGTTGCCCGAATTAAAACGGAAATTCGCAAACGCGAATTAAACGAAGCTAAAAAGGCAGAATAAAACAAAAAAAACTACTATGGAAGAACGTAATTTAAGAAAAGTTAGAGACGGTGTAGTCATTAGCAATAAAATGCAAAAAACTATTGTCATTAGAGTCGACCGTAAATTGAAGCACCCTAAATATGGTAAATTCCTAAAAAAATCTACCAAATATTATGCTCATGATGAGAATGATGAATGTAACATTGGCGATACCGTCACGATTATGGAAACCAGACCTTTGAGTAAAAACAAACGCTGGAGATTAGTTGAAATTTTAGAAAGGGCTAAGTAATTATGGTACAACAAGAATCAAGACTAAAAGTTGCCGATAATAGCGGAGCAAAAGAAGTTCTTTGCATCCGTGTTCTGGGAGGAACTAAAAAACGTTATGCATCGATAGGTGACAAAATTATTGTTACGGTTAAAGATGCTATCCCAGCTGGTAATATAAAAAAAGGAACTGTAACTAAAGCTGTCGTTGTTAGAACAAAAAAAGAGATCCGTCGTGCTGATGGTTCTTATATACGTTTTGACGACAATGCATGTGTTTTACTCACAGCTACTGAGGAAATCAGAGGTACTCGTATTTTTGGCCCCGTTGCTCGTGAGTTGCGTGAAAAACAATTTATGAAAATAATCTCATTAGCACCCGAAGTGCTGTAATTAATAATTTAAGAACATATGCCAACAAAACTACATATCAAAAAAGGAGATACCGTGAAAGTTATTGCCGGTGACTCCAAAGGACAACAAGGCAAAGTCCTTAAAATTGAAACCAAAAAACTTCGTGCTATCGTAGAAGGTGTTAACATGGCCTCAAAACATACCAAACCTAATGCAAGCACTCCTCAGGGTGGTATCGTTAAAAAAGAAGCTCCTATTCATATCTCCAACTTAATGGTTGTTGATGCGAAAGGTATGGCTACCCGAACAGGTCGCAAATTAGATAGCAAAGGTAAATTGGTTCGCTTTTCCAAAAAATCTAAAACGCAGGAGGAAATTAAATAATGGAATACACACCAAGACTTAAAAGCAAGTATTATAATGAAATACTGCCTGCTTTAAAAGAAGAATATAACTTTAAATCAGTAATGCGTGTCCCGAAATTAAAAAAGATATGCATTAACCAAGGTTTAGGAACTGCTATTGCCGATAAAAAAATTATCGACATGGGAGTTCAAGAAATGACCCTCATAGCCGGACAAAAAGCAGTTCAAACGAAATCTAAAAAAGATATTTCTAATTTTAAACTTCGTAAAGGAATGCCCATCGGCGTAAGAGTGACACTTAGAGGTAATCAAATGTATGAATTTCTAGATCGTTTAGTTTCTGTTTCGGTTCCTCGGATTCGCGACTTTAAAGGAATTAGCGACAAAGGATTTGATGGACGCGGAAACTATACTTTAGGTATTACCGAACAGATCATCTTCCCCGAAATAGAGATTGATAAAGTTCTGAAGATTAATGGGATGGATATTACTTTTGTAACCTCCTCAAAAAATGACGCAGAATGTTTATCTTTATTAAAACAATTTGGATTACCGTTTAAAAATCAAAAAATTTAATCATGGCAAAAGAGTCAGTTAAAGCTAGAGAAGTAAAAAGAGCTAAATTAGTAGCAAAATATGCTACTAAAAGAGCAGAATTAAAAGCAGCAGGCGACTGGGTAGGCTTGCAAAAGTTACCCTTAAATTCAAATCCAATTCGCTTGCACAATCGCTGTAAATTAACCGGTCGTCCAAAAGGATACATGAGAATGTTTGGAGTTTCTCGTATCAATTTCCGCGAAATGGCGTCTTTCGGACTGATCCCAGGTATTAAAAAATCAAGTTGGTAAAAATTAAAAAATATAGAAAAAATGCATACCGATCCGATAGCAGATTATTTAACCAGAATTAGAAACGCCGTGATGGTGAACCATAAAATGGTTGAAGTTCCTTCTTCAAATATGAATAAGGAAATAACTAAAATTTTATTCCAAAAAGGATATATTCTTAACTACAAATTTGAAGATAATCAATTTCCTGCTACTATTAAAATAGCACTTAAATATCATCCTGTTACAAAAACAGCAGCGATTACTGAACTTAAGAGAATTAGTAAAGCAGGTTTAAGAAAATATACCAATGCTAAAGAATTGCCCAGAGTGCTTAATGGATTAGGAATTGCGATTCTATCCACCTCTAAAGGCGTTATGACAGATAAAGAAGCACGCCAGTTGAATGTTGGTGGTGAAGTAATATGTTACATTAGTTAATAAAGGAGATTAAATTATGTCAAGAATAGGAAAATTACATATACCGCTTCCAACAGGCGTTCAGTTTCAATTAGATGACAACCACATAGTTACGGTTAAAGGACCATTGGGTGAATTAACTCAATATGTTGATCCATGTATCAGCTTTGAGGTTGAAAATAATGAAATAATCGTGAAACGTGAATCCGATCAAAAACGACATAAAGCTATGCATGGCTTGTACCGTATGCTGGTTGCCAATATGGTTCATGGTGTTTCTGAAGGTTTTACAAGTGTTCAAGAAGTTGTTGGCGTCGGTTTCAAAGCCTCTGCCGAAGGTCAAATACTCGATTTAGCTCTAGGTTATTCACATAATATTATATTTGAATTGCCTAAAGAAGTAAGCGTTGTAACCACTTCGGATAAAGGTAAAAACCCAACAATTACCCTAAAATCGATTGATAAACAGTTGCTTGGACAAGTGGCTGCTAAAATACGCTCATTACGTAAACCAGAGCCTTACAAAGGTAAAGGGATTCGTTTTAAAGGAGAAGAACTTAGGAAAAAAGCAGGTAAAACTGCATCTAAATAGTGTTATTAACATTTTTAATTCCATAAAAGGATGGCTATCAAAAATAAAAAAGAATTCAGAAGACTTAGAATTAAGAGAAGAATTCGTAAAGTTGTAAAAGGTACCCCTGAAAATCCAAGATTATCGGTTTTCAGAAGTAATAAACAGATAACTGCACAAATTGTTGATGATTTATCAGGTAAAACTATATGTTCTGCTTCGTCTGCAATTCCTTCAATTTCAACACAAAAACTCACAAAAACAGAAAAAGCAAAACTAGTAGGCTTGCTAATCGCTGAACGTGCAAAAGGTGCAGGAATTGAAAAAATCCGTTTCGATAGAAATGGTTACTTATATCATGGTAGAGTTAAATCTTTAGCCGAAGGTGCTAGAGAAGGTGGTTTAAATTTCTAATCAGTAATTATGCTAAAAGCGAACGTAAAAAGAGTAAGATCAAGCGATATCGAATATAAAGATCGTTTAGTAAGTATCCAACGTGTAACCAAGGTTACCAAAGGTGGTAGAACATTCAGTTTTTCTGCAATCGTTGTGGTTGGAAATGAAAATGGAGTAGTAGGTTACGGACTTGGAAAAGCCAAAGAAGTTACTTCTGCCATCGCCAAAGGTGTTGATGACGCCAAGAAAAATCTAGTTAAAATTCCAATAATTAATGGAACATTGCCTCACGCCCAAGAAGGAAAATTTAGCGGTGCAAGAGTATTGATAAAACCCGCTTCTCCAGGTACTGGAGTAATTGCTGGTGGCTCAATGCGTGCTGTTCTTGAAAGTCTTGGTGTGAAAGACGTATTAGCCAAATCCAAAGGCTCTTCAAACCCTCATAGTGTTGTTAAAGCAACCATTGATGCTTTGTTGAAACTACGCGATCCATACACAGTTGCTCAAGCTCGTGGTATTGAACTAGATAAAGTTTTTAACGGATAAATTTAATAAAATTTGGAGAAGTGGCAGATTTGTTGTAGATTTGCACGCTTTTTAACAAAACTAATAGAGCAATGAAAAAACTAAAAATAACTCAGGTAAAGAGTAAAATCGATAGACCTGAAAGACAAAAAAGAACCCTTCAAGCTCTTGGGCTTAGGAAAATGAATCAAAGTGTTGAACACAATGCAACTCCTCAAATTTTAGGAATGATTGGAAAAGTGAATCACTTAGTAGTTGTTGAAGAGTTATAAACAAACGATTAAAACGAACTAGCAATATGAATTTAAGCAATTTAAAACCCGCAGAAGGTTCTACGAAAACAAACAAACGAATAGGACGCGGTCAGGGTTCTGGACGTGGCGGCACCGCAACACGCGGACATAAAGGTGCTCAATCTCGCTCGGGTTACAAACAAAAGAAAGGTTTTGAAGGAGGTCAAATGCCTCTTTATAGACGTGTACCAAAAGGCGGATTTAAAAACATCAATCGTGTTGAATATAATGCAATTAATGTTAGTACATTGCAACACTTATTCGAAACCAAAGGTATTTCCGTATTTAATATGGAAGTGTTTATGGAAAACGGATTAACTGGACGTAATGATTTAATTAAAATATTAGCAAACGGTAACTTATCAGCAAAAATCGAAGTGCATGCACATGCTTTCTCAGCCAAAGCTGTTGAAATGATAGAAGCTGCTGCTGGCGTTGCAACAAAAATCTAATAATACATGAAAAGATTCATCGAAACATTAAAAAATATATACAAGATTGAAGATCTGCGTAAAAGAATATTATATACCCTTGGTATTGTTTTAATCTATCGCGTAGGTTCCCATATTGTATTGCCGGGTGTGGATGCTAATATGCTCGGGGAATTCCAAAAAAATTCTCAAACTGGATTACTCGGACTTCTTGATATGTTTTCCGGTGGTGCTTTTTCTAATGCGTCAATTTTCGCATTGGGTATTATGCCATATATCTCCGCTTCTATTGTAATTCAGTTGATGGGTATGGCAGTGCCATATTTTCAACGGTTGCAAAAAGAAGGAGAAAGTGGTCGGAAGAAGATTAATCAAATAACTCGTTATCTTACTATTTTAATTACTGGCTTGCAAGCTCCTGGTTATATCGCAAGCATAACTTCGCAGTTGCCTTCTCAGGCCTTCTATCCCTTTATTTCAGACGTTAGTCCTTCTAGCTTATTCATGATCACTTCCGTACTCATTCTAATCTCAGGAACTATGTTTGTAATGTGGCTAGGTGAGAAAATTACCGATAAAGGAATTGGAAATGGAATCTCTCTTATTATTATGATTGGTATCATTGCACGTTTACCTCTTGCTTTATTTGCCGAGTTTATTTCTCGTATGGAAGAACAAGGCAATGGAGGTTTGGTGGTATTCGTCGTTGAAATTGCCATTTTACTCGGCGTGATTTTATTGTGTATCCTGCTCGTTCAAGGTACTCGTAAAATCCCTGTTCAATATGCAAAAAGAGTGGTAGGAAACAAACAATATGGTGGTGTTCGTCAATATTTACCAATGAAAGTAAATGCTGCTGGTGTTATGCCCATCATTTTTGCTCAGGCAATTATGTTCTTACCTTTAACTTTTGTACAATTTACAAACGCCGAAAGTTTAACTGGTTTTGCTGCTGCGTTCTCTGATTTTCATGGCTTCTGGTACAACTTTACCTTTGCCATTCTAATCATACTATTTACCTACTTCTACACTGCCATTACTATCAACCCTAATCAGATTGCAGAAGATATGAAGAAAAATGGCGGTTTTATTCCCGGTATTAAACCCGGAAAGAAAACAGCCGAATTCATCGATAATATTATGTCTCGTATTACTCTTCCTGGATCATTTTTCCTTGCATTCGTTGCTATCCTCCCAGCATTCGTTGGGATGGCCGGTGTAAACTCTCAATTCGCTCAATTCTACGGTGGAACCTCTTTGTTGATTTTAGTGGGTGTTGTTTTAGATACTCTTCAACAAATTGAAAGCCATCTCCTCATGAGACATTATGATGGATTAACAAAAAGTGGACGTATTAAAGGACGTTCATCACTTGGAATTTAGATTTAAGTATAGTGAAAAATATTTTTGGAACAAATAATATTAAAACTGAACTTGAAATAAAACTATTAAAAGAAAGTTCTTTGCTTGTTGGAAAAACCCTTGCCGAGGTAGCTCGTTTTCTAAAACCTGGTGTAACTACTAAGTATTTAGATGAAATAGCGGAAACATTCATTTTAGATCATGGTGCAAAACCATCATTTAAAGGTTATGGAGGTTTCCCCGCTTCACTCTGCATATCAGTTAATGACAAAGTTGTTCATGGAATTCCTGACCAATACGTTATTAAAGACGGAGACATTGTTTCTGTGGATTGCGGAGTGGAAAAAAATGGCTACCACGGGGATTATGCATATACCTTTGCTGTAGGAGACGTAAAAAAAGAACATCTCGATTTACTCAACCGAACAAAAGAGTCTCTCTACAAAGGCATAGAAAAAGCTGTTGATGGAAATACCGTTGGAGATATCGGTTTTGCTGTTCAAAGTTATGTAGAATCATTTGGATACTCTGTTGTTCGCGAATTGGTTGGCCATGGAATTGGTCGCTCTCTTCACGAAAAACCCGAAGTACCCAATTATGGTCAGCCTAATAAAGGTGCAAAATTAAAAGAAGGAATGGTTATCTGTATTGAACCTATGATAAATTTAGGAAAAAAAATTATTATATTTGAAGACGATGGATGGACAGTTCGAACGGCTGATGGGAAACCTTCTGCACATTTCGAACATCAAATTGTAGTTCGGAAAAACAAAGCAGAAATTATTTCAACATATGAACTTATTGAACAAATAATAAATTAAAAAAAGAATGGCAAAACAATTGTCAATATCACAAGATGGAACAGTTATCGAATCTCTCGGGAACGCAATGTTTAGAGTAGAACTCGAGAACGAACATGTAATTACGGCTCATATTTCCGGTAAGATGCGAATGCACTATATTAAAATTTTACCTGGAGATAAAGTGCAAATTGAAATGTCTCCATATGATTTAACCAAAGGAAGAATAACATTTAGATACAAATAATAAAATTGAATCATGAAAGTAAGAGCATCCGTAAAAAAACGTTCTGAAGATTGCAAAGTAATTCGTCGCAAAGGCGTTGTATATGTAATCAACAAAAAGAATCCAAAATTCAAACAGCGTCAAGGATAAAATTAATTAATTTAAAGCAATAAACTTATATGGCAAGAATCGCTGGTATAGATTTACCCAAAAACAAAAGAGGAGAAGTAGGTTTAACCTATATTTTCGGAATAGGACGCAGTACTGCTCGTCAAATTTTAGACGAAGCGAGCATTAGCTACGACAAGAAAGTAAATGAATGGAACGATGATGAGTTGGCAACAATTCGTGAAAAAGTAGGCACCATGAGAATTGAAGGTGCACTTCGTTCAGAAATTCAGATGAACATCAAACGATTAATGGATATCGGTTGTTACCGTGGTATCCGTCATCGTATTGGATTACCTCTTCGCGGACAGAGTACAAAAAACAATGCCCGTACCAGAAAAGGAAAAAGAAAAACTGTTGCGAATAAGAAAAAAGCAACCAAATAGTAAATAATTAGAAGCAAGAGAGAAATTATAGCATTATGGCAAAAACTTCAAAAGTTTCAAAGAAAAGAGTAGTAAAGGTTGAGGCAATTGGAAAAGCATTCGTTTCCGCATCGTTCAACAATATTATTATCTCGCTTACCAATAATGAAGGTCAAGTAATATCTTGGTCTTCGGCTGGTAAAATGGGTTTCCGTGGTTCGAAAAAGAACACTCCCTACGCCGGTCAAATGGCAGCCACAGATTGTTCAAAAGTGGCATATGACTTAGGTTTACGTAAAGTAAAAGTATATGTAAAAGGACCTGGTTCTGGTAGAGAATCTGCAATACGCACCATTCACTCCAGTGGAATCGAGGTAACCGAAATTATGGATGTTACACCATTACCACATAATGGTTGTCGCCCCCCAAAACGTCGTAGAGTTTAATTAGTTTATTTAATATTTAATAGATACAAAAAATGGCAAGATATATAGGTCCAAAAACAAAAATTGCACGTCGATTTCGTGAACCGATTTTCGGCCCGGATAAATATTTAGATAAAAAAAATTATCCTCCCGGACAACATGGTAATTCTCGTAGAAGAGGCAAAGTTTCTGAATACGGAATTCAGCTTTTAGAAAAACAAAAAGCTAAATATACATACGGTGTTTTAGAACGTCAGTTTAAAAAAACATTCGTAGAAGCACAAAAATTACACGGTCGTGCAGGTGATAATTTGTTGAAATTGTTAGAAGCTCGCTTAGACAATGTTGTTTATCGTATTGGAATGGCTCCAACTCGTGCTGCTGCGCGTCAATTGGTAAGTCACAAACATATCGTTGTGAACGGAAATCTTGTTAATATTCCTTCATACAGAGTTAAAGCAGGTGATAAAATTTCTGTTCGCGAACGTTCAAAATCTCTTGAAGTAATTGTTGATTCATTGAGTGGTCACAATAGCACTAAATTCCCATGGATAGAGTGGGATAACGATACTATGACAGCTACTTACTTGAATTACCCAGAACGCGAATTAATACCTGAGAATATTAATGAACAACTTATTGTTGAGTTATATTCTAAGTAATCGTTTTTTTAATCATTAAAAATAAGATAAATGGCTATTTTAACATTCCAAAAACCCGATGTAGTAGTAATGCTCGAATCCGACGAAAAGCGTGGCATATTTGAATTACGTCCGCTTCAACCTGGATTTGGTATTACTATCGGAAATGCTTTGCGCAGAGTCCTTTTGTCTTCTTTGGAAGGGTATGCCATCACTTCAGTGAAAATTGAAGGAGTTGATCAAGAATTCTCGACCATTAAAGGGGTAATCGAAGATGTTACAGAAATTGTTCTGAAATTAAAACAAATTCGATTCAAAAAGCAAATAGAAGAGGCTGTTTCTGAAAAAGTAACCATTACTGTCGGAGACCAGGAAGTATTTAAAGCAAGTGATATCAATAAATTCCTAAACAATTTCCAAATTCTAAATCCAGAATTGGAAATCTGTCACATGGAAAAAAATGTGAAATTAAATATTGAATTAACCATCGATAAAGGTCGTGGTTATGTTCCTGCCGACGATAATAAAACATTGCATGAAGGAATTGGAGTTATTGTAATCGATTCGATTCATACACCCATTCGTAATGTGAAGTATTTTATCGACAACTTTAGAGTTGAACAAAAAACAGACTTCGAAAAATTAATTATCGAGATTCTTACAGATGGCTCAATCCATCCGAAAGAAGCTTTGAAAGAGGCCGCGAAAATTCTTATTCAACATTTTATGTTGTTTTCGGATGAGAAGATTTCTTTTGAAGTTGAAGAGAAAAGTATCACAGAAGAGTTTGATGAAAATTCATTGCACATTCGTCAGATACTTAAAACTCGTCTTACAGAACTCGACCTATCAGTGCGAGCTCTTAACTGCCTGAAAGCAGCTTATATCGAAACCCTTGGAGATTTGGTTTCGTACCAAAAGAATGACCTGCTGAAGTTTAGAAACTTTGGTAAAAAATCTCTTTCCGAACTCGAAGACCTTGTTAAATCAAAAGGTATGGAATTTGGAATGAACGTAGATAAATATAAATTAGATAAGGATTAATAGCAATGAGACACGGTAAAAAAATAAATCATTTGGGAAGAACTAGTGCTCACAGACACGCGATGTTGTCGAATATGGCTTCTTCTTTAATTCTTCATAAAAGAATTAAAACTACAGTTGCGAAAGCAAAAGCACTGCAAAAATATGTTGAACCGCTTATAACTAAAGGTAAAAACGACACAACCCATTCTCGTCGTGTTGTATTTAGTTATTTGCAAAACAAAGAATCTGTAACAGAATTGTTTAGAAATATTTCTTTGAAAGTTGCAAACAGACCTGGAGGATACACTCGTATTCTTAAACTAGGACATCGTTTGGGTGATAATGCAGAAATGTGCTACTTGGAATTGGTTGATTATAATGAAAACTATACAACTCAAGTAGATACTAAAACTAAAAAAACTAGAAGAAGAGCTTCAAAAGCAACGACTCCGGTAGCTGAAACAGCTCCTGTTGCAGAAGCAAAAGTTGAAACACCCGTTGCTCCCGAAAAACCAGCTGAAGAAACTGAAACCAAAGAATAAGGTTTTATGAGTTAATATATTAAAGGGACTAATCATGATTAGTCCCTTTTTTAGTGTCTGTCTTGAAAAATGTTTATAACATATTCCGAAATTTATGATTAGAACTTTGACTTTTTTACTTGTTGAATGTAAATACTCTTAATACCAATACTTATTTCAAATTAGTCCAACGGATAATTTCAAATTTAGTATGGCATGTCCTCGCAAAGCGGGATTTATGCCGATAGAGTTTCTGTTATGCCAAATTAAAATTGTAGATAGTCTACGTTTTGACAGTTATGTCCTACAGTTTTATAATTTGCATAATGCCGATGCTTAAAATAAATAGCACAATGAGCTAAAAGCGAAATTGGACTATATTATTTTTCAAATCGGTATTAGAGTACAAAAAATATTTATTGAATTGGACTATTATAGAAACCATAACGGTATAAATTCCTTCTTGCCCTCTTTTTCACTTTGCTCGAAATTCAGACTGGAAAAGTTTAAATATCGGAACAATAACAATGAAACAGGAACAGTATTTATGAAAAAAAGAGTAATATAATTGAAAAAAACCTATTTCAACATTCTTTAGAAAGCGAAATAGGTTTTTTAAATGCGATTGTATTTATCACAATAGGGATACCGCTTATTAATACCCTCTTTTTCTATAATATTGATTCTCAAATGACCCTTGAACATAAACAGTATCTTCGTATGGAGGCAAAGCAATAAGCATGGAGTTGAAGTTGCCATTAATTTTAAAACGAACCGGATCACATCGAGTAATATTTACATAACCAAAAGTCTCGTCTTGAGATTGATAAACGTAATCGTCGCTTAATATATATCGAATTACGGCACCATCGCAGTAAATAGAATCAATATTGCCAAATGATTCGCAGAGACGAGAAGTGTCAGTTATACTAAATAGATATTTTTTTGGCAAAATATAGTTTTCTACAGTTTCAGGTGTATCCCAATTCGTAATGGCTATTTCAAATTTTTGTGTTTCATTAATTAAACTGCTTAAAACTAAGTATTTTCCCTTTTTAGTACTCTGGCGAGTTGTTTTATAGATATAATTGTCAAATAATACAGGAGTATGCGATGCTCCATCTATACTCATTGTCATTGTCATATCTTCGGGAAGAGCAAGTGTATCAGGGCGAACGGTGTCTTCTTTACAGGAAGTTGAAATGAATATGCTAATTACGAATAACAAAAATAAATTATTACGGATTGTTTTCATGCCTACTATTTTATTTAATACTATCGTTTTATATTACAATACGGTAAATTTAATCAAAAAAAACATAAATGCAATGATTTAAGTATTCTTTTTTTATAATAAACTTGAATAACATTATAGGTATACGTAAAAAAACATATAAATGTTCCAATTTAAATCGTATTTTTACTTTTTTAAAACTCTGCTTTTATGAAAATAAAACTCGATTATGTAGAAAGAGATCCTTTTTTGTTGCCCTATAAAAAGGAGATTCTTGATATTGTCGTTCAAGCCGAAATTACGAAAGCCATGTTTACGGGTTCACGGAAAAAGAGACTAATGGATGAGGCCAATGGTCATCTATATTACGGTATTCATCCTGTGGAACAAAACATTGTTATTCGCGAATGGGCACCCAATGCTAAAGCCATTTATCTGCTTTGCGATGCTTCATCTTGGAAACGAGACGAAAACTATGCCTTTGAACAAGCTGGAGATGGAAATTGGGAAATTATTCTGCCAAACGATGTTTTATCTCATGAGAGCAACTATAAACTTTGGATGGAATGGGAGGGAGGTGCTGGCGAAAGAATTCCCGCATGGGCAACTCGAGTTGTTCAGGACGAAAATACAAATCTTTTTTCTGCTCGTTTTTGGAATCCTGAACATAAGTATAAGTGGAAGCACAATGTTCCGGCTAAACCCCTCACACCGCTGATTTATGAAGCCCATGTTGGAATGGCACTCGAAGCTGGAAGAGTTGGAACATACAAAGAGTTTAAAAAACAAATTTTGCCCAAAATTGCTTCGCAAGGATATAATATTGTACAATTGATGGCCATTCAGGAACATCCTTATTATGCTTCTTTTGGCTATCATGTCTCTTCTTTTTTTGCACCCAGTTCCCGTTTTGGCACGCCAGATGATTTAAAAGACTTAATTGATGAAGCTCATAGACTCGGACTTTTGGTTGTTATGGATGTCGTTCATTCTCACGCTGTAAAGAACCAAGTGGAAGGTTTGAGTCGCTATGATGGAAGCTTTCATCAATTTTTTCATCAAGGCGAGCGAGGAAACCATCAGGCTTGGGACTCGAGATGTTTTGATTATGGAAAACCGCAAGTCTTGAATTTCTTACTCTCCAATTGCAAATATTGGTTGGAAGAATTTCATTTTGATGGTTTCCGATTTGATGGAGTAACCAGCATGATGTATCATAATCATGGCTTGGAACAAGATTTTTTAAATTATGATGATTATTTTAATGAGAATTTGGACATCGATGGACTTGTATATTTGCGATTGGCCAATACTTTAATACATGAAATTAATCCCGATGCTATTACAATAGCGGAGGATATGAGTGGATTTCCAGGATTGGCAGTGCCTATTGAGCAAGGCGGAATTGGTTTTGATTTCCGGATGGCAATGGGGGTTCCTGATTATTGGATAAAAATAATCAAAGAGTTGGAAGATGAGAATTGGAATGTGGGAGAGATGTTTTACCGTTGCACAGACAAGCGAGCAGACGAAAAGGTGGTAAGTTATGCAGAGTCGCACGATCAGGCATTGGTTGGCGACCAAACGCTTATCTTCCGCTTGATTGGTGCCGAGATGTATTGGAATATGCATGTAGGGAGTAAGAATCTGAAAATTAGCCGAGGAATGGCTTTGCACAAATTGATACGAATGATTACTTTGGCAACCGCTGGTGGGGCTTATTTGAACTTTATGGGCAATGAGTTTGGTCATCCTGAATGGATTGATTTTCCCAGAGAAGGGAATAATTGGTCCTATCATTATGCTCGCCGGCAATGGAGTTTAATAGAAAATCCAAACCTACGATATCAATTCTTGAATTCGTTCGATAAAGCCATGATTGAAATGGCGAAAAAAGCAGATCTTTTTTTACATGAAATAAAATATATAAAAGCAAATACGCATGATCAAGTTTTGGCTTTTTCTCGTGGGGATTTGTTTTTCATATTTAATTTTAATCCGAATCTATCTTTTCCAGATTATGGCTTTCTGGTGCCAGATGTTAAAGTGAGGAAAATTGAATTAACTTCGGATGATATAGTTTATGGGGGGTTTGGACGAGTTGATATCAATATGGAATATACTCCTTCTCTTACCAAAGAGGGATTCCAGCTTAAAATATATCTGCCTGCAAGGACTTTAGTGGTGATGAGAGTTATAAATGAATAAGTTTGGAATTAAAACGAGGAGTGCGATACGAATATGTTGGTAGAAAATAATTATACCGTTTTTGAGAAAAGCAATGGTCCATTGCTGAAATCTGCTTTTATAATTGCTCCAGGGTTCGTTGAGCTTAGGCTTGATGAAACAGTAGGATTTAACTGGAGAGATCTTATTCTTTTGGAATACGACTATGAAAATAAGGATGAAAATACAAACCGTTTTTTAACAAAAAATCCAATTAATCCGCATTTTGAAAAGAAATCTAAAAATGTTTTTCATTTGGAAATCCCAAATTTTGAAGATTCAAAAAACTATTTGATAAAGTATAATTCAGAACAGATCAATGTCTATTTGGACCCTTCTATTGGTGGAATTTTGGATACGTTCTTTGATGCTTTTGATTATTGTGGTTTTGGTGCTCGGATTTTTGACACAGAAGTACACTTTAAATTATGGTCGCCGCCTGCAGCCAAGATTGAAGTCGTTTTATATGATCAAAATCAGAATTTAATAGAAGCCAGAAAGCCACTTTGGATGAAAAAAGCTAAAAATGGAGTGTGGTCATTATCCATTTTGCCTGAGGTTTTAAAAATACCCCGTTCATTGGATGGTTTATTCTATCAATATCGTGTTTTTGCATACGGAAAAGAGCAGTTAGCCCTAGATCCATATGCTTTTTCAATGGCTGCTTTTTCGCCCTATGGCAATGACTTAATTGGAAAAGGAGCGATTGTTGATATGCAGTCGCCCAAGGCAAAAAGTAAGCAAACGGAATCTGTTTTTCGCAACAGCGATATTATGGCCAACGAAAATGATTTAATTGCTTATGAAGTTCATGTTCGGGATTTTACCATCCAACCCGGTGCTGTAAAAGACTCGAAAGCTGGAACTTTTTCTGGCTTTTCTGAAAAAATTCATCATTTATCGAATCTGGGAATTACGCATGTGCAATTTTTACCAATTATGAATTTTTTCACTGTTGATGAAGCTCAACAAAAATATCAAGAAAAAGATGCCGTAGAGAGCAATTATAATTGGGGATACGATGCGCATCACTATTTTGCCTTGGAAGGATGGTTTTCGTCGAATCCACATGATCCATATCTGCGAATTCAGGAGTTTCGGGACTTGGTGCAGGATTTGCATAAAAATAATATTGGAGTCATATTAGATGTCGTCTACAATCATGTGTTTTCGGTGGCTACCTTTGAAAATATTGCACCTGGATGTTATTTTAGATTCACTGATGATTTGACCATTTCAAAGGCCACTGGAGCTGGTCCGAGTATAGAAACTCGCCGAAAAATGGTCCGAAAACTAATGTTGGAGTCGCTCTCTTTTTTTGTAAAAGAATATAAAGTTGATGGTTTTAGATTCGATTTAATGAGTTTTCATGATCATGAAACCATGCGAATGATTCGTTCGCAAGTGGGCAAAGATTATAATTCCGAAAATATAAATGAACTGATTTTGCAAGGAGAAGCTTGGGTTTTTTCTGATTTGGATACCAATATTGATGCTCGGGGCGACAATGCTGCCACCACCAAAATTAATTTCCCAAAAGAGAATCTTAATTTGGGTTTGTTTAATGATGTTGGGAGAGATGCTATAAGCGGACGAAATGAGCATCCTGGCTTTGTTCAAGGCATGATGGAGGAAAAAGGAAGAGTGGCATCCGCTGTTGTTGGAGGCATAAAAGGTTTTAAAACAGCAAATTCGGAAATTTTAAAATTCAGATTTGAAGATGGTTACAATCTTTTTGCCGAGTATCCCAATAATTGTGTCAATTTTTTATCCATTCACGATGGTCTGACTTTGTGGGATAAAATAAATTTGTCATGGGGCGATGAAACCGGAAGAATTCGTGCTCGATTGATGAAACAAGTCAATGTTTTGTTATTTACTTCGCAAGGGAAAATAATTTTGCATGGGGGGGACGAAATTTTGCGAACAAAACCTTTGGCAAACAATGATAGGGAAAGATCAAGAGCCATTTCTACCGATTCTGTAAATCAAGAGGAGAATACAGTCTATTTTCACGAGAATTCATACTCTTCGCCCGATTATACCAATATGTTTCGTTGGGACAGGCTGCATAATCAATATGCACCATTGGCACGAGCAATGCGAGATTATTACAAAGGCTTGATTGAAATACGGCGATCCATTCCGGCTCTTCGCATGATTGATGCCAATAATATTCGTCAAGGAATTGTATTTTTGGGAGATCCTATTTTAGAAATAGATGCCCCTAGTTATTACAAAAGTGTGGAGAATGAAAGTGGAGAATCTATAATTGATTTTCCGAAAATAGATACATCATTGACCAAAATGCCAGAAATGAGTCCAAACATCTTGGGTTATTTTATCGACAATACATTGGAAACGGATACAAAAAAAAATCCAAATGAAATTAAAGAGGTATTGGTGATTCATAATGTCTCTTCTGAACAACAAAATGTCTCCGTTCGTAAAATTCAAAATGCGAATGAGTGGAATGTTATTTGCGATGCTCATTCTACGGGCATGGAAAAATTGAATTATCAGCAGGGGAAAGTGGGCAAAGGTTTTACAGACGTTAAAGTGAATCAGGGAATGATTGTGGTTCCTGCACACACTTCTGCCATTTTAATTAGAGAGTAAATCTGTTTTACAAATATTGTTTGATATGCAAAACCTGAATTATGTCTGATTTTTTCTCAGCTTATTTAAAGAATTACAGTGCTTTTGATAGTGTTGAAATTTGAAACGAAAACCACCTTATACCATAATTAGAAAGATTTTAAAATTAACAGCCTCAATTTTAGAGAAAATTGGCGAGGTGAATTCTGCTCACTTAAAGCAAGCCACCACTGAATTGAAAAAAGAAAAATAGAATTACAACAATTCACTCTTCTCTTGAAATTGAAGGAAATACATTAACGATTGAACAGCTTAGTTCCATTCTGGAAAACAAACCAGTAATAGGTCCAAAGAAAGATATTTTAGAGATTGAAAATGCCATTATGGTTTATGAATTCTTGGACAAAATAAATCCTTATAGTTTAGATTCATTTTGTAAAGCACACGGAATATTAATGAATGGGCTTATTGAATCTGCAGGCAGACTTTGGTTTTCGAAGTTACATATCCTGTTTTTGAATTTTACCTATTGAAACATTATTCAAAGAACAACAAAAACAATATTACGAAGCATTAGAAAAGTCAGATAATACGGGGTCATCAGGTGTTTTTTATTGAGTTTATGCTTGAAATTATTCTTAAATCATTGACAGAATTAATGAATATTCAGAATGTTAATTTGACAAATGTTGATAGAATCAATTTGTTTAAAACTTTTATTAAAGAAGATTATTTTATTCGGAAAGAATATTTGCTGAATTAAAAGAGATATCTTTGGAAACAGAAAGTAGAGATTTATAATTTGCTACTGAAAAAGGAATAATTGAGAAATTGTGGAGACAAAAGCACCACAAAGTATAGATATAAATAAAAGCGAATTGTTTTTCTGCCACAAAGCAAGGCTCTTTTTTGGCTGTTTCATTAACACTATTTAAATAAAGAAACGTTTTAGATTGCGAGCAGTGTGAAAATATTCTGTACTTTTGTATTATAGTAAAAAAAATATAGTTTTAAAAAATAAAAAAATTATGAGTGCAATTATAAACATATATGCTCGTCAGATTTTAGATTCGCGTGGAAATCCCACCGTTGAAGTAGATCTATTAACACAAAATGGAGTAGTGGGTCGTGCCGCTGTTCCTTCTGGAGCTTCTACTGGAATGAACGAAGCGATAGAGTTGAGAGATAACGACAAATCGGTATATGGAGGAAAAGGCGTTTTAAATGCAGTGAATAATATCAATTCTGTTCTTGCTGAAGAGTTGAAGGGTTATATTGTTACTGAACAAAATGAAATCGACAATCGCATGATTGAAATCGATGGAACTGACAACAAATCGAAACTAGGTGCCAATGCTACTTTGGCCGTTTCTATGGCGTGTGCTCAAGCAGCTGCCATCGAAACCGGACAGCCCCTTTTTAGATATTTGGGTGGCACCAACGCTCGCACTTTGCCCGTTCCTATGATGAATGTTATCAACGGTGGTTCTCATGCTGATAACAGTGTCGATTTTCAGGAATTTATGATTTTTCCTGCCGGTGCTCCAACCTTTGCAGAAGCTTTAAGAATGGGAGCCGAAGTTTTTCACTCCTTAAGAACGGTTCTTCAGAAAAAAGGCTTATCTACCAATGTAGGCGATGAAGGTGGATTTGCCCCGAATTTGAAATCAAATGAAGAAGCGGTTGAATTTATTCTTCAAGCCATCGAAAAAGCCGGATACAAACCAGGTCATGATATGTTTATAACACTTGACCCCGCAGCCAGTGAATTTTATTTGCAAGATGAAAAAATGTATCATTTACATAAATCATCCGGAGAAAAATTAACGCCTGCTCAAATGGCGGATTTCTTTATCGACTGGACGAAAAAATATCCAATTGTTTCAATTGAAGATGGTTTGGCCGAAAACGACTACGAAGGCTGGGGAATCATTACCAAAGCCATTGGTGATAAAATTCTATTGGTTGGAGATGATTTATTTGTTACCAATCCTCGCATCCTTCAACAAGGAATCGATCAAGGATTAGCAAATGCTATTTTGATTAAATTAAATCAAATTGGAACTGTTTCCGAAACTATAAATGCCATCAAATTAGCTTATGACAATGGTTATAAGGCAATAACAAGTCATCGTTCTGGTGAAACAGAAGATACTTTCATTGCCGATTTAGCAGTAGCTATGAATACAGGTATGATTAAAACAGGCTCTGCTTGCCGTTCCGAAAGAATTGCTAAGTATAACCAATTACTTCGCATCGAAGAGATGCTTGGAAATTCATCTTTCTTTGCTGGAAAAAGTATTTTAAAATAAATATTTATTCAACAAACAAGAGCCGATATTTAAAAAAATATCGGCTTTTTTTTTGGTGTTTTATCAAAAAGTGTGAATTTATTGTAAGCCTTCAAACATTTTTATATCAAAATGGTTAGTTGGGTGAATTGGTAATACAAGTAAAATGAAATGAACAATCAAATACCTCCGATAACTATATTTAATAAAACTATGAAGATGGCCGACTTGCTTCATATAAACTATCATTTTCTGACTGTCTTAAATCGGTTCGATATTAGATTGGGTTTTGGGGATAAGTCGATTGAAAAAGTCTGTGCCGAAAAAAAGATTGATATTGAGTTTTTTCTATTTATCATCAATGTTTTTCATAATCCAAATTATATTCATAGCCATGCCGACGAAGTCAGTTTTGATGTTGAGTTATTGGTAAATTATATTGAAAAAACCCATGATTACTATAATAATTTAATCACTCCAACCCTAAAACTTCTTATTAAAGATGTATCTAAAACATGTAAAGAAGAGACGTGTTCAGTTCTTTTGATGCGTTTTTTTAATCAGTATATAAAGGAGTTAACGGAACATATTCAGTATGAGGAAGATGTCGTTTTTCCCTATCTTCGATTATTGAATATGGCAATTAAAGAAGGAGTGGATAAAAGTGAACTAGAGGATATTGATTTCCGAATTGATAGTTTTCAGGACAAACATCATTCTATTCAAGAGAAATTATTTGATTTGAAAAATGTTTTAATAAAGTATTTTTCATTGCCCGATGACGAAACAATTGTTCACATTTTGTTTTTACTCTATCGCTTTGAAAAAGATTTGGCCGATCATATTCTTCTTGAAAACAATTTGTTGAATCCGATGATCCGAAAGATGGAGCAAAAACTATTTTAGTAAAATATTACTGTGTTAAAAGATTAGTCTAATTCCATCCAACGCATCATTTTTTCATCTAATGATTCACTTAAGTTTTGATATTCGTTAGACCATTTTACAAGCAAATCGTTATCAGTTTCGCCTGTGCTCATAAGTTTTAGAAGTTTTTCAATTTCAGTTTCTATCTTTGGAATTTCACTTTCCAGTTTCAGATATTCTTGTTCTTCTTTATAGCTTCTTTTTTTTGCAGTCTCCTTTTTAGGTGTTTTTTCAATCTCTTTTTGGGTTTCCAATTGGGATTGTTTTCGAATTTGACTCTCTTCTTTTCGTTTTTGTTTTCGGTATTCGCTATAACTTGAATAGTAGTCTTTTATAACTCCATTTTCTTCAAATACGAAAATATGGTCAGTAATTTTGTCCAATAAAAAACGGTCGTGAGAAACAATGAGCGCACATCCTTCAAAGTCTAAGAGGAACTCTTCCAAGGTATTCATGGTTTCGATATCAAAATCATTGGTGGGCTCATCCAGAAGTAAAAAATTAGGATTTTGAGAAAGTACCAACAGAAGATGGAATCTGCGTTTTTCGCCACCGCTCAGATTTTCATAATAATTCCATTGGGTGGTGTGGGCAAATCCAAATAGATTCAAAAAGACAGAGGCCGAAATTTCTTTTCCATTTTTAAGACGTATATATTCTGTGTGTTCTTTCAAAATATCGATAAGCCGTTTTGAAGAGTCAATATTTAGTCCTTCTTGAGAGTAATAACCGAATTTCACAGTGCTGCCAATGGATATTTTTCCTGCATTGGGTTTGTATTTTCCGATAAGAATTTTAAGAAGTGTTGATTTTCCGCAGCCATTGGCACCAACAATGCCAATTCTTTCTCCCCTTTTAAAAGTATACGTAAAATCATCAATAATTTTTTTATCGTCAAAAGAAAAATGCAAATTATTTATTTCTAATATTTTATTTCCAATTCTTTCGCTGGTTACTCCAAAAGATTTCATCTCTTGTTGCTTTGTTTTCGAAGCCTTGTCTTCGATTTCATAAAAATTATCGATGCGTGCTTTTGATTTTGTGGTTCGGGCTTGGGGAGTACGCCTCATCCAATCAAGCTCTTTTCTATATAAAGATTGTGCTTTTTCAGTTTCCGCTTTTTCGTTCAGGATACGTTCCTCTTTCTTTTCCAGAAAATACTCATATCTCCCTTTGTAGCGATAAATTTGTTGATTGTCGATTTCCAATATTTCATCGCAAACGTTGTTCAAAAAACTCCGGTCGTGAGTCACCATCAATAGGGATAAATTCTGTTTGCTTAAATACTCTTCAAGCCATTCTATCATGTCCAGGTCTAGGTGGTTCGTCGGTTCATCCAGAATAAGAAGGTCGGCCTGATTAATTAGTGCGGAAGCCAATGCAATTTTCTTTTTTTGACCGCCAGAAAGTTCTTTTGCCTTTTGTTCAAAATTGGTGATTTGAAATTTTCCTAATATCTGCTTGATATGATTTTCGTAATTCCAAGCATCCAAAGTGTCCATCTGGCGTAAAACAGCTTCGTAGTTTTCGGGGATAAAGTTTTGATTTTCACTTTTCTGAATGCTCAGTAAACAGCTTTCGTATTCTTTAATGAGTTTTATGGTTTCGTTTTCGCTATTAAATATCAGATCAATAACATTTGCTTCAGGATCAAATTCGGGGTCTTGCGGAAGATACGCCAATCGAACGTCGTTTCGCAGAACAATTTGTCCCTCGTCGGCCGTTTCAATTCCGCTAATAATATTTAAAAGTGTCGTTTTTCCAGTCCCGTTGCGAGCTATGAGAGCTATTTTCTGCCCTTTTTCTATACCAAAGGTTAAATTCGAAAAAAGCATTTTTTCACCGTAGGTTTTTGAAAGTTTTTCTGCTAAAAGAATGTTCATGAAGTTGTGAAATTAGTTTTCAAAAGTACGTAAAATAAGGCATATAAGGTCTATCGATACTCAAGTTGTTTTGTGTAAGCATTTTATGATAAAAAAAAAGCCCTGAATTATCAGGACTTTTTCTAAAAGTAATATCAAAAAATTATATTTTTTTGACGTTTATTGCTTTTTTTCCACGTTTGTCTTCTACGATTTCAAATTCAACTCTGTCATCGTTTGTAACTTTGTCATTTAAACCAGTAACGTGTACGAAAATTTCATTGTTTGTATCGTCTTCGCATACAAAACCGTAACCTTTACTTTCATTGAAGAATTTAATAACTCCGATAGGCATAATAATAATAATTAAGTATTTAAAAAAATTTATTTACGCAACAAATGTACACCTTTTATTTTGATTTATTGTTAAAAACGAAAAAATCTTGCATTTTTTTTTAAGAGTTTTGAAAATATATTATTTGTAATAATATTATACAGCTTAAGTGGCTCGCAATCAGTTTTTTAAAAAAGAACAGTTCTGTCTTTTACAACAATATGTTATTATTAAGTTTGCATAAATGTTTTTTTCGTATTTTTGTGCGCTTACTTGATTTCTATATACAGTCATTTTTTTTAATGTATGGATTAGCGTAATCTAGTATGCAACTTATTTTATTTATTTTTAATGACAAGAGAGTAGTAATTAATTCATGTTTTAATGTTTACGGAGAAAGATAAAGCTTTAATACATCATAAGGGAATTCAGGTACAACAAATAGAATCACAGATTCAGCAATTTAAAACGGGTTTCCCATTTATTTTGTTGAAAAATGCAGCTAAGTTAAACGAAGGAATTGAATATTTTACTACCCAAGGGTCCAATAAGTTATATACGGATTATGATGAACTTATTGAAAAACTTTCCTTGGTGAAATTTGTTCCTGCTTCTGGAGCAGCGACTCGTATGTTTAAAGATTTGTTTTTTTTTAGAGATAATTTCCAAACTTGTCCCAAAGACGATGCAGCTTTAAAATTTGGCTATCACTTTTTTAAAGATATTTCTCAGTTTGCTTTTTATGAAGATTTGAAGAAAATTCTAAAATCTAAAGGAAGTGATCTTCACGACTTAATTGAAAATAAAGAGTATGGGCTTGTTTTGGACGCATTGTTGTCGGAAAACGGTTTAAATTATGCTAATTTGCCAAAGGCTTTGTTGAAATTTCATCGCATTTCACCAAAACATTCCAGAACTGCCCTCGAAGAGCATCTGGTCGAAGGTGCTATGTATGCCAAAATGTCAAATGGAAAAGTTCGCCTTCACTTTACGGTTTCCTCGGAGCATCAGAAAGATTTTAAAAAGCTCATAAAAGATGTAGTTTCTAAATATCAAAAGGAGTTTGAAGTTGTTTATGATATTGAATTCTCCTGTCAAAAATCTGAAACGGATACGATTGCAGTAGATATGGATAATAATCCATTTCGTGAGACAGATGGAAGTTTGGTTTTTCGTCCTGCAGGTCATGGTGCTCTGCTTTCAAATTTAAATGATATTGATGCGGATATTATCTATATCAAGAATATTGATAATGTTGTACCCGATCGCTTGAAAGATGCCACTGTTTTGCATAAAAAAATCATCGCTACATATTTAATAAATCTGCAAACGAAAACACATCATTTTTTGACTCTTATTAAGGAAAACAAGTGCAACGAGAAAAACCTTAAAGATCTTCTGCTTTTTGCAAAAGATGAGTTGAATATATTTATACCGAAAGGTTTTGAAGAGTTGCCTCAAAATAATCAGATTGACTACTTGCAAAAAATGTTGAATCGTCCGATGCGTGTTTGCGGAATGGTCAAAAACCAAGGCGAGCCTGGTGGCGGGCCTTTTTGGGTAGAAAACCCTTTGGATGGCTCGTTGAGCTTGCAAATTGTAGAAACATCACAAATTGATTTGCAAAATGAAAAGCAAAATCGTATTATTCAACAATCTACACATTTTAATCCGGTGGATTTGGTTTGTGCCGTTAAAGATTTTGAGGGAAATAAGTTTAATTTGATGGATTTTGTTGATCCCAATACGGGTTTTATTTCTATTAAGTCAAAAGATGGCAAGGATTTGAAAGCCATGGAATTGCCAGGTTTGTGGAATGGAGCAATGGCAAATTGGATTACTATTTTTGTTGAGGTTCCTTTGATTACCTTTAATCCGGTGAAAACTATTAATGATTTGTTGCGGTCAGAACATATGTAGTGTTTGTAAACTTTTCCTTCTCGCAATTTTAATCTTAAATCAGTTCGGCGTTTCGGGTTCGCTCTACCGACCGAAATCCCATACTTAATTACCTAAAGGATGATTTGTGAAAAGCTAGTAATTTTTTTACGAACCTAAATCTTCAGCCATTCACAAACAATGTTGTCGTAATAGTCTTCAGCTTGATTTTTGGGTTTAAATTCATTGGTGCTTTTAGAATAATTGTAGTCTTTTTTCCACTCTTTATAGTTTTTAGAAATTTGTACTAATGCATCAATGATAAAGTAAAGCTCTTCATTGGTCATGGTAGGGTGAAGCGATAATCGCACCCAACCTGGTTTCATGGAAAGATCGCCACTGTTGATGCGTTCCGTTATTTCTCGGGATTGTTCGTAAGAAACATCCAGCAGGAAATGTCCGTATGTTCCAGCACAAGCACAACCACCACGAACCTGAACACCAAAACGATCGTTCAAAAGTTTTACAACAAGGTTATAGTGGATGTCAAGAAAGTAGAAAGAGACGATTCCGATTCGTTTTTTTACATTGTCAGCCAAAATGTATAAGCCTTTAATTTTGGGCATCTCTGCAAAGCAAATTTCGAGCAATTCATCTTCGCGTTTGCGAATTTTATCGGTTTGCATTTTGTTTTTCAAGTCGATGCAAAGAGCTGTTCTGATGCATTGCAAAAAGCCTGGGGTTCCGCCGTCTTCTCGTAATTCAATATTTTCAACAAATTTATATTCTCCCCATGGATTTGTCCAATCTACGGTGCCTCCTCCAGGTTGGTCGGGAGTGTAGTTTTTATAAATAGATTTATCAAAAATCAAAACTCCAGAAGTCCCTGGACCTCCTAAAAATTTATGGGGTGAGAAAAAAATGGCATCTAATTTACACATTGGATCTGCCGGATGCATATTTATGTCTACATAAGGAGCAGATGCTGCAAAATCAATAAAACAAAGTCCTCCATATTCATGCATAATTTTTGCCATTTCATAATAGGGAGTTTCAATTCCAGTAACATTTGAGCAAGCTGTAAAAGAGCCAATTATGAATTTTCGGTCTTTGTGGGCTTCCAGTTGTCTTCGAAGTTCATTTAAGTCAATAAGATTATCTTCATCTGGTTTTAAAACAATAACCTCCGCAGATGTTTCCTGCCAAGATGTTTGGTTGGAGTGATGTTCCATATGAGTTACTAAAACCAGTGGTTTTTCGCTTTTGGGAAGAGTGTCGATGAGCTCATGTTGGTTTATAAGTCCGCTCGTACGGAGTCCTAATATTCGTTGAAGTTTGTTGACTACGGAAGTCATTCCAAAACCAGAGGTAATAATCACATCATTTGCATTTGCGTTTACATGATTTTTGATGATTTTTTGGGCGTGATGATAGGCTTTGGTCATCATGGTTCCTGATTCGGAGGCTTCTGTGTGGGTATTTCCGACATAGGGGCCAAATGTATTTTTAATTCGATCTTCGATGTCTTTATACAGTCTTCCACTAGCGACCCAATCTGCATAAATCATTCTTTTTTTTCCATACGGTGAATTGAAATCAAGGTCGTTTCCGATAATGTTTTTCCGAAAAGCTTCAAAATGATTTTTTGCCATGCTCAAAATGATTTTTTACAAATATAGGAAATCAATTTCGATAATTTTCATAATAGAGTTTGAATCCACAAAAGAAATTCCGCAAGTTGTTAACAAGTAGGTCATTATGGTTTGTATTCGTGGCAAACTGCAAAATGTCAATCAGTTTTTAAGGATAGATTTTTTAAAAAAAACCTCTCCAAAATGAAGAGGTTTTTTATAGAAATTTTTCAGATGTTTGAATAATTTATTTTAGCCATCCTGTAACATCCTCAATTTTTAGAGCGGGGATATCAAGTTTCAATTTTTTGCGTTGACCGTTTAAGTCATTAAAAAGTTTATTTGGATTTTCTTTTTTCAGTGCTTCAATGGTTTGAATTCCAGCTTTGCGAATCACAGGAATCCAATCAGAAGAAATTCCAATTGCCATAAATTCTTCATCTGTCGAAATAGTTACTTTTTTCTCGGGTCTCATTTGAGGGAAGAAAAGTACATCTTGGATGGAGTGAGAATTGGTCATAATCATTGCCAAGCGGTCGATGCCGATGCCCAAACCTGCCGTAGGAGGCATTCCATATTCCAAAGCACGCAAAAAGTCTTCATCCAAAACCATGGATTCTTCATCGCCTCTTTGTCCTAGTACTAGCTGACTTTCAAAACGCTGACGTTGATCAATGGGATCGTTTAATTCCGAATATGCATTGCAAATTTCTTTTCCGTTACAAACGGCTTCAAAACGCTCAACCAAACCTTCTTTTTGACGGTGTTTCTTTGCTAGTGGAGACATTTCAATAGGATAATCATAGATGAATGTTGGTTGGATAAGTTTCGCTTCACAAGTTTCTCCAAAAATTTCATCAATTAATTTTCCTTTTCCCATGGTTTCGTCGGTAGGAATGCCAAGTTTTTTCGCTGTTTCAGCCAAATGTACTTCATCCATTTCCGAAATATCAATGCCTGTGTAATGCTCAATGGCTTCAAACATAGTGTAACGTTTCCAAGGACGTTTGAAATCAATAATATTATCTCCCACTTGAACTTGTGTAGAGCCATTTAATGCAATGGCCACTCTTTCGACCATTTCTTCCACACAATCCATCATCCAATAATAATCTTTGTACGCAACATAAAGTTCCATTTGAGTGAACTCTGGATTGTGAAAACGGGACATTCCCTCATTTCGGAAATCTTTCGAAAACTCATAAACACCATCAAAGCCGCCTACAATAAGTCTTTTTAAATACAACTCATTGGCAATTCTCAAGTAGAGTTTCATGTCCAATGTGTTATGATGCGTAATAAAAGGGCGTGCTGCTGCGCCTCCGTATAAAGGTTGAAGAATAGGAGTTTCTACTTCCAAATATCCTCTTTCGTTTAAAAAATCACGTATGGTATTTACCAGTTTGGTTCTTTTAATAAAAACCTCTTTGATGTCTGGGTTTACAATTAAATCCAAATAACGCATGCGATAACGTTGCTCGGGATCGGTAAAAGCATCCCAAACTTTATCGTCTTTTTCGCGAACAATGGGAAGTGGCTTAAGCGATTTGCTTAAAATGGTAAACGATTTTGCATGAATGGTAATTTCTCCCATTTGCGTAATGAAAACAAAACCGGTAATGCCAATAATATCACCTAGATCAAGATGCTTTTTGAAAATATTATTATACATCGACTTGTCTTCGCCAGGACAAATGTCGTCGCGTTTAAAATAAACTTGAATTCTCCCTGGAGTGTCTTGTATTTCTAAAAAACTTGCAGCTCCCATAATGCGACGATTTACAATACGTCCAGCGATGCTGATGTCTTGAAAAAGAGAGTTGTCTTCAGGGAATTTTTCTAAAATTTCGGCAGTTGTACAGTTTACCTCGAATTCTTCTGCCGGATACGGATTAATTCCAGCTTTTCTAAGCTCATGCAAAGTTTCTCTGCGTATTATTTCCTGTTCGCTAAGTTCTAAACTCATAAAATTGGTTTTTATATGTTTTAAAAAATCATGAGCAAAGATACACACAATTTTTGTTTTTATTAATTTGATTGATTGTCAGTCTTTTATGTGTTGTTATAAGGGTTTACGTCTAACAGGCATGGTCATGCAACGGGCTCCGCCACCACCGCGAGGTAGTTCGCTGCCTTCGATAGTGACCACACATTTTTTATATTGGTGGACGTCTATTCTGCTATTTACAACATCCATTGCAGGAATAATCTCAAAACCATTATTGTTCATATCCTCTAATGTGTATAAGTTGCGAGCATAACCGATGACTTTGCCAGGAGCAAATGCAAAAAAATTGGCTCCACTGTGCCATTGTTCGCGTTCCTGTGCCCATAAATCTTTACGACCACCACAATACAAGGGTATTAAATCCATTCCAACGTTTTTTAAACCTTGAATGAGGTTGTCAACATATTTGATGGATTGAACTTTGCCATTTTCAATGGTAATTTGTACC
>Ga0265295_1002449_pt1 | contig 29386 bp, 22 predicted proteins | sample Munlansysbiofilm_FD_192503 | JGI IMG/M metagenome (GOLD analysis project Ga0265295, IMG submission 192503) | Leachate microbial communities from a municipal landfill in Southern Ontario, Canada - Methane capture system biofilm | ecosystem: Engineered > Solid waste > Landfill > Unclassified ... | reverse complement strand
AGTACATGCTAGAGAAAAAAAGCTTTTTGGGCGCGGTGATTATCAAGTACGTTTTTTGGGTGAAACTGCCCCTTTTTTTGTTTTTTATCTTCACCATCGACAAACTCTCAAACGTCATCACGGGTGCGATGTGTGCGGCGGGAGTGGTGGATGCCACGCCCTATGGAACCTACCTTTTTATCGTTAAAATTCTTAATCTTTATCTTTTCGGGTTGTGGCTTGTGCTGCATTATCTTGACGTAAAACAGGAGACGCCGCGTTACATCAAAACCAAATACACCCTCTTTTTGGCGATCTTTCCCCTCTTGGCATGTGAGATCGTTTTGGAACTTTTGATGTTTGGCGCCATCGACGTGAGTAAAATGGTGAGCTGCTGCGGCACGTTGTACTCAAGCAATACGGGTTCGTATATCTCGGGTATTTTTCTTGTTGCAACCCCTTTGCTTTTGGGGTTGTTTTATGGCAATTATTTTCTTTTGGCATGTTTCTATTTTTTGAAAAATCGCGCGCTCTATACCCTTGCAAGTGCGCTTTTTACGGTGGTAGCACTTGTAAGCCTTATCGCATTTTTCGGTACCTACATCTACGAGCTTCCGACCCACCATTGCCCGTTTTGTTTTTTGCAAAAAGATTACTACTACGTGGGGTATCTGCTTTATACGCTTTTGTTTTTGGGGACGTTTTACGGTTTGGTAGCGGGGCTTTTAGAGGCAAAAAGCGAAACGAATCTTAAAAAATCGCTCTTTTTCGTTACGTTGTACGTTGTTGCGGTGAGTTTGTATCCTGCCGTGTATTATCTACGAAACGGCGTGTGGCTCTAGGCGTGTGATTATTTCACACGTAAAGTAAGCAGATTGCGCGCGATTCTTTCGCGAATGAGGTTGATGTTATAGCGGATTTCATAGTAGTGTTCCCGCACGAAAGCGTAGCAAAGCGCCGCACTCATCACAGCCAAAATACTTATCATAATAGTCTGTTCCATCGTAGTCTCCTTTGTTGAAAATAAGCTCATAAAGCTTGAGTCGATTTATATCAAGTTTTTGTAAATCGATAGGAAATTATAGGGCGAGATATGCACAAAAAGGTTACAAAACAACAAAGAGTTTAAGAATATAGAATCAATCGGATGACATAGACATGTTCTGATCATTTCGCCCCGATCTTAAAAAGAACAACTTTGATTGTTTTGATAAATATAACGAAATCAATCCAAAGTGACCAATTTTGAATATACCATATGTCAAGTTGTATTCTTTCCTCAAAAGTCAAATCGCTACGTCCGCTAACCTGCCATAGACCTGTTAAACCAGGTTTAGATGCAAGTATAATCTCCAAATTGCTTTCACCGATAGCCTCACGTTCATCGAGCATATACGGTCTCGGTCCTATAAGGTTCATATCTCCTCTAAGAATATTATAAAATTGAGGAAATTCGTCCAAAGAAGTTTTACGTAAAAAATTCCCTATTCGAGTAATACGCGGATCGTTCTTGTACTTGTGATATTTTTTATAAAAATCATTTTCTTCAGGATGTTTTTGGAGATATGTTTTTAGTATTATATTGTTTTTCACATACATAGTTCTATATTTATAACAACTAAATTCTCTACCATTTTTTCCGAGACGTTTTTGTTTAAAAAGTACGGTTCCCGGAGAATCCAAACGGATCGACAACCATAAAATTAGATGTAAAAGCAAAGCAAACGGAAAAATAAATAGGACAAGTGTTTTTTCAAAAATATTCTTAATCAATATGTTTTCTCGGTTCAAAAGCCTATTTTCTAAGTGTATTGCCGATAGCCTAATATTTGAAAAATCAATAATTGTTGTATGGGAAAAATCTATATGATCGACATAGGGAATAATATAAATATCTTTGGTTTGCTGCAAAAATTTTTTTAAAATATCTTGTAATGATATTACGTCAAATGCCTTTGAAGAGATCAAAAGCATATCGTATTCTTTATCACATAATGCATACCCCAAATAGAGATTTTTACGGATTTCTTGTTCTATGGTTTTTCGATGAGCTTCTGCTGCAATCAACTTCACTTTGATTTTGAAAATTGTAAACGAAAAAAGAAAGTGTTTTAATAAGCGTTTTACGATTATAGTGAAAATAATTCCAAATATAAAAAAACTAAACAATGTTAAAAGATCGTAATTGTGAGAAACATCTGCCAATGTTAAGACACTTAAAACGATAAGTGTAGAAATGGCATAAGTCTGAAAAACTGCTTTCATATCGCCCCAAAAATCAAATCTGGAAGTATAGATTTTTTTGAAAAAAGATATTGAAAGTATAATGACCATGATCCACGCGTAGTGAGTATATAAAATTAAACCGTTACCAAACACGGTTGTTGTCACAAACGCTAAAAACAATGCCGACACGTCTCCACCGATCAGAAGAAGTATTAGTATAAAAGAGAACGATTTGTTTTTAATTTTTTTCATAAGGTATTATACTGTGAACTTGACATTCTCTCACATAGGAGCGTATCTCTTCTTGAAATCGTTCTTTAGAAAATAATTTAGCATAATTGGAAATTTCATAAGCTGAAAAAGTTTGCTTTTCAAATTGGAGAATACTCTCGATGATTGCTTCTACACTTTGGTCTTTAAAATGTATGCCGTTGAAACCTTGAACAATTGTTTCTCCGGTTCCTCCGCGGTCTAAAGCGATTACGGGTGTTCCACATGCCATTGCTTCCATAGGAGCAATACCAAAATCTTCTACGGCAGCATATACGAAAGCTTTTGCTTTTTGCATAGTTCGAATAAGTACATCCTCACTTTGGTAACCCATGAGAGTTATATTTGATTTTGCTATGCTTTTAATATCCTCATATTCCTCGCCGTATCCAATGACTATTAATTGTTTTTCAGGCATTGCATTAAATGCTTCAACGATTAATTTTGTTTTTTTGTATGGAACCAAACGTGATGCAGTCATATAAAAATTATTTTTTTTTTCATAAAGAGTAAATTTGTTTACGTCAACCGGCGGGTAAATAACTTTGGATTTCCTATCATAAATTCTTTCTATACGCTCTTGAACAAATTTAGAATTAGCCACAAAATAATTGACTCTATTTAAAGATATGATATCCCATTTTCTTAATCTATTTAGCGTCCATTGCACGACAAGTTTTTTGAAAAAACTAAGCGACGTAACATACTCATCATATAAATCCCATGCATAACGTACGGGAGTATGACAATAAGATATATGGCATTGCCCGTTATGAGTTTTGACTCCTTTTGCCACTGCCCAAGAACTACTTATTATAAGGTCATAATCTCGTAAGTCGAAGCTTTCGATTGCTTTAGAAAAAAAAGGCAAATAAACTCTGAACTGCGTTCGAGCAAACGGAAGTTTCTGTATAAAAGAACTTTTAGTGTGTTTTCCGTTTAAAATTTTTTTTCGATCGGTGTCATTTAAAAAATCTACAAGTGAAAAAACATCAGCTTCAGGATATAAATCTAAAATTGCTTTTAAGACTTTTTCGGCTCCTGCATCAGTTACCAACCAGTCATGCACTAATGCTATTTTCAAGAATCTATCACCTTTTATGATGTTTTTATAGAGTGTACTGCTATGTTTTACCATTTTTGCTCTTATTGTCACCTTGGCATATAACAATCACCGTCTCTTATGCTATAACGGTGTCATAAGACACCGTTATAAAGTTTTTGAAAGGTTGTTTAGTATATTATTGCGTTTCCTAAAAGCCGGCATAGCTCAGTTGGCTAGAGCAGCTGATTTGTAATCAGCAGGCCCGGGGTTCAAATCCTCGTGCCGGCACCATTTTTAAAAACGTAATGTATCGTTTTGTTCCGCAAAAAATTTATCCAAATCAAACTCTTCCTGTTTTGGGGCTTCTTCTTTCTCAAATTTTTTGTGAAGATTATAGAGTTTTGTTAAATTCGACAATTTATGTTCTGAAAGCAATACCGTATAAATAACGCTTAAAACTCCGCGAAGCTTTAAGAACTCTGCCGGAAGAAGATCGTTGAGTTTAGCCTCATCTATCCTATACATACCTTTAAATTTTCGTTTTTCACCCGACTCCTCAACGATCGAGATTTCCCAAGGTGTTAAAATCCCCACAGATGCAATCGTATCGACTGCATTTTGTGTCTTTTGTAGTCCTTTGTCTTTTAACTCTAAAAAATGAAGTAACTTTTTTATAAAATCTTCATATTCACCTGTATCCGTAAAAAAACGTGTCGTATCTGCAGTTGTATTTTCTTTAAAGAGCCCACTCGCTAGATCGATTCCGAGAATTGATTCACCGCTGTCGCTATTGAAAAGCGCAAAAGGATAGGCGCGATAATGTGCAGGAACATATCCTGTAAACCATTTACCGCTCGGGTGTACTAAGAAATTTTTATCTTCTATTAATGATTGCATTACCCCCAAGATAAACTTTCCGTTTTCATCTTGTATAAAACAAAGAGGTAAATTTGTAGCAATCTGTGCTAACTCTTCAGTCACAATTGGCACAAAATGATCATTCTGTGCAAAAAAATAATCTCGCTTCTTCAGATATCCGCTATTTTTATTGGTATCACTTTTTATTAGTTTGTATTGAGACATATTTTACTCCTCTATTAACTTGTCTAAAAGCGCTAAACCTGAAAAATCGTCTTTGACGATGCATATCCCTATATAAGAATGTACTAGCTCATAAATATTTTCTATGTAATTGAATTTTACTTCATAAAGTTTATTTTTAGCATCATTCAAATCGGTTAAACTTTTAAGTCCGTGCGCATATCCTTTTTCTATAGCTTCTACGTATAATTCAGCGGAATTATACGCTGTATTGTAAATCCAAACAGATTCTGCAGAACTTTGAAAACGTGCGATATATTCATCAAACATCACTTGAGTTTCTTTTTGTACATTGTACATCTCTTCGCGAGCAGCTAGTTCCATAAGACGTGATGACTCGACACGTGAACTTGTTGCCCCACCGCTGTATAACGGCAAATTAATACTTACCATTACGTATTTAATGCTGTTATATTGACTGTCTACCAAGGGATCGTCCGTTTCAAAAAACGAGTAAGCCGCTTCTAAATTTATCTGTGGCATGTGACCGTCTTGTGCATATTCCAGCTCGTAACGGCTTTCGTCCATTGAAGCCAGTGCTTGACGTATATACAAACTTTTTTCCAAATCCGAATCTTTAGAAACATTTTCTTCCATAAATTTAACTGCTTGGGAGACTTGATTGCGAGTAGTTAACTTGGGTAGTTCAATTGCTATATCGCCGATAAAATTTTGGAACTTCAATTTATTGACCTTAAAAAGTCGTTCTTCTTTTTGAAGTTCTATTTTTGCGGTATCTGTTTCTACACGCATCTGTAGAAGATCCATCTTGTTTGCCAACTCCATCTCATAGCGCTTTTCTATCTCTACAAGTTTTGTTTGATTGTATTGTAAATATGCCTGAAGTAAATTGATCCTATTTTGAGATTTCAATAGTTCCAAGTAAGCACTAAAAAGTTCTTGAGCCAACTCTTCTTTTTGTAATTGTAATTCAATTTCGGAACGTTTGCTACGCGCTTCTTGTAGATTAATACGGGATAAAATTGAAGGGTTGTAAATTGTTTGTTGAGCATTTACACTATAATTGATAAGTCCCTGCTGTGTCATCTCTTTCGTTGGATTTCTTTCGTATTCCGATTTTTTATAAAAACCGGAAAAGTTGATATGAGGATAGAGTTGTGCGCTTTCTTCATTAATTCGCTCTCTCTCAGACTGTGTTGCATAAGCAGAAGCCTTAACATGATGTGCGTGTTCCAAAGCCAATTCATAAGCTTTGCTAAAGCTGAGTACTTCAGCTTTCAGCGGAAACAACAAAAGCCCTATGCCCCAGCAAAACAAAATTAATTTTTTACTCTTCATTAAAACCCCTTTGTATCATGTCCATGATAGGTTTTACAAGATAGCTAAGCAAGGTTCTGTCTTCTATGAGAATTAAAGCTTCGGCAGGCATTCCCGCAACAAGTTCAAAACCGTATTCTTGCAACTGCTCCTCTCCGTGAGGTGTAACTTCTATTTTGGCTTCATAGTATGATTCACCACTTTGTTCGTCGAAAAAACTGTCAGCAGAAACATGCTTTACTACCCCTTCAACGACATGCGCCTTTTGAATATTAAATGCAGAAAAACGTATGTCGGAAAATAATCCTACTTTAACTTTATCGATGTCCGATGGCTGTACTCGTGCTACTACAAGAAGCTTCGAACTGCTCGGCACGATTTGTAAAATTTCGGTTGAAGGTGTAACAACACCGCCTACGGTGTGCAAACTTAAACCCACAACGGTTCCGTTAACCGGAGCGACGATGGAAGTACGGCGTATGGTGTCTTTAAGCGCTTCTATTTTTGAACGTAGATCACTTAAAATAGATTTCGTTTCTACAAATCTCTCTAATACTTCGGTCATATGCTCTTTTTCACTCAACATTTGTTGTGTTTCAAGTTCGCTTATGGCCTCTTCGAGTTTGTTGATTTCAGAACGAGTTTGTGCTATGTCACCGTTTAGTTGATCCCTTTCACGTGTTAATTCACGAATTTTAATCTTATCCACCAATCTTTCCGCATAAAGTTGTTCCCATTCCTCAATTTCTGCTTCGATAGATGAAAGTTTGGCACTACGTGCTTGGATGACGGATTCCAGTCCGGATATTTGATTTTTAGTTTGCTCTATTCTTTTCTTTGTGATGCTTTTTTCGTCTTCTATCCTTTGTTTAGTTTGATAAAAAATATTTTTTTGCTCTTGTAGAATACTTTGGTTATGTAGTTCCTTCGGGAAGACAATATGTTCGAGTTCATCTCTTTGTGCTAAAAGCCGTGCATGAAGAGCCAAAGTATCTTGGTATTGTGCTTGAAATATGTCTAACTGTGCACGTGGTTGCACATCGCTCAGCTTGATGAGTAAATCTCCTTCATTGACTCTATCTCCGTCTTTAACATAAATGCTATCAATTACGCCACCTTCAAGGTGTTGAAGCGTTTTCTTATTTAAATCGGCAGAAACCTTACCCATTGCTACTGCAGCACCCGATAAAGGTGCAAAAGCAGACCAACCGCCAAAAAGAATAAATACGATTATAACAACACCTAATCCAAACTTTATTACGCCTCGCGTATCGTCTGAGGGTGCACGAAGTTGTTCTTTGATTTCCATAGTTGTTCCTTTATTGCGGCTTATTAATAGCGACAGTTTTATTTGCTTTTGCTGCTAGTTTGGCAAGTACTTCTTTTGTTTCACCGTAGAGTTCCAGTGAGCCGTTGGTAATAACAGCCAATTTATTGGTTGCTTGCAATACATTCGGGCGATGTGTTATTAAGACGACGGTCGTTCCTCTTGCTTTTAAAATTTCTATCGCATTTACAAGTGCTTTTTCTCCTTGCTCGTCAAGGTTGGAATTTGGTTCATCAAGTACTACGAAAACCGGATTATCATAAATGGCTCTTGCAAATGCAATCCTTTGCCGTTGTCCACCGGAAAGAGTAGAACCACCGCTTCCGATGAGGGTATCATAGCCTTCGGGCAAGCTTAAAATCAATTCGTGTACACCGGCTATTTGTGCAGCTTCTACAACTTTTGCAGGATCTACCTCTCCAAAACGTGCTATATTTTGACTAACCGTTCCTTCAAACAACTCTATATCTTGCGGTAAGTATCCTATAAATTTACCGAGATCTTCTCTGTCCCATTGGTAAATATCTGCACCGTCTAGGCGCACATTGCCGTTTTTAAGTGGCCATAATCCAAGCATTACCCGTGCAAGCGACGATTTACCTGCGGCGCTAGGACCTATAATCCCGACAATATCCCCTTTATGAATCTTCATGGTCACTCCCAACAATGAAGGTTTTTCCGAAGATGGAGGTATTACGATTACGTTTTCGACACTTATATCCCCCGTAGGTGCCGGAAGCTTCATATACTCTTTTTCTTTAGGAAAAGCTTCTAGAAGCTCATCTACGCGATGATACGATGTACGAGCCGAGCTAAATCCTTTCCAGCTCCCGATAAGAAGATCAAGCGGTGCAAGAGCACGCCCCATGATTATAGAACCTGCTATCATCATACCGGGACTCACTTCCATGGTAATTGCCAAATAGCCTCCAAGTCCCAAGATGAGAGATTGAAACATCATTCTAGTCGTTTTAGATATATTTGACCATACGCCTGCTTTGTTGCTAGCTTCATTTTGCGCATTTAAAAATGCATAATGCTTCTCTTTCCATTTAGCAGCCACGCTACGCTTCATCCCCATAGCATTAATCACCTCTGCATTTCTCAGATTAGATTCTACAAATTGTGAAGCAGCTCTATTCATTACGTTGGCTTCTTGGAGCTTTTCTTTCGTAACATATTCGTTGATAATAGCAAAACTCATCAAAACAATGGCAGCAAATATTGCGAAAAAGCCGAAGTACGGATGAAATAAAAACAGTACCGCTATGTATATAGGTATCCATGGAGTATCAAAAAAAGCAAAAACTCCGTTACCTGTCATGAATTGTTTTACCGTAGTAAGATCCGTTAGCGTCATTGACGTTGCTTTAGCGGGCATTTTATTTGCAAGATCGAAAATAGAGTTAAAAACTCTTTCACTTAAAAGGTTGTCAAGTTTATTGGATACCTTAACAAGTACTTTAGAACGTACTATTTCTAAAAGTGACATTGTCACAAATAAGACTACAACTATGACTGTAAGCATAATAAGCGTTTCTTCACTTCGGCTTGCCAAAACTCTATCGTATAGCTGAAGCATATAAAGCGCAGGAACAAGCATCAATAAATTGATGAACATACTGAATAGTCCGACAAAGAAAAAAGATTTCTTTGCTTTGGTAAGAGTCTCTTGCAACTCGGTACGTTTTATTTTCTTTGGATTTTTTTTCATAGTTATGCCTGTCTATTTTTTGCTAACGTAAAGAGGGTTTGAATGTTTTTCAATGAATCTAGGTGTATATTAATGATTGCCATGACCCCTTGCTCTTCCCATCTTTTCAAAAGTTGCCTATCCAACTGCGCAAGTTTTTTTTCGTCTACGATACTAAAACCTCGTACAAGAGGTCGAATATTGCTTTCTGTTTTGACCGAAATCTCTTTGGGCTCTAAAATTCCCGCTTTTTTGATCTCTTTGACTAACATATCGGTTGTTCTCATCTGTCTTTCTACCTCCGTAGCAAAGAACACGGATTTTTCTAAAATCTCTGAAGCATCTCCCGACTTTTTGTATAACTGTTTACCTTTAGATTTTGACAATATAGAAGCGCTTTCATCAATCATAATAATCTCTTTTTTTACCTCCGTACGACTCTGAACCATCATAAAAGGATATTTTCTCAGTTCTGCAGGCACATAATCTCCAAACCATTTTCCGTCCGTACTTACCGCAAGGTTGGTTTGCCCCAACGATACTAAAGCCTTTAGCGTTCGAGATTCGTTGTTGGTAAACACTATGGGGTAATGTTTTGCCATTAATTTTACTTCGCTTAGCACCAACGGTATTGCAGAAAGTTCTTTTGCAAAAAGTAAATTATCCATCGGTAAAAGTTTCAAACCTTTATGTTCCTCTTTATCTAAAACTACTAAATTTTTATACATATTTTCCCTTTCTTGTTTATTTTCTTTTTTCGGTCTTCCTCTGCCCTGTATACGAAGCAGTATTCCTATTTTTTCCTCTATATTGCGAATAAATCTTTCTCCGCCTATCACCCTTTGTTTGTCTATACAATTTGTTATAAAGTCAAATGTTTGTTTGCTAAGATGACTGCCGTAGTAATTGTGATACGTTACGAGAGAAAACTCTTGCCTAGGTACTGTTATGCCGTCATTTTTGCCTGCCGCATTTACACATGCACTGCTGTACGGATATATCTCTTTTGCAGATACAAGCGCGTCGCCTCTCGTTTCTATATATTTAATGACATCGTAGAGATATTCGCTTACATCAACGAGAATACTCGTATAACGTTGTTTCCACAGTGTTCCTTCGTGAGCGTATTTTTTATTGAAGTAAACTATGTAGCGCCGCGCCAATACTTGCATGAATTTTGGAAGCGCTTCCTCCGTATAAGGTGTTGTAAGGAATGCAAAGCTTTTTGGAAGAAGCGTAAAGGCATGTATTGCAACTTTATTTTGAGCTACCGACTCGCGTAAAAGCTTCATGAAATACTCGTAGTCCTCTTTTTCAGCGAACATACCGCCTTCATACTCCGTCGTTAACAAGACGTATTGCGCAGCATTATTTACGAACACTCGTGTTTTTCTTGCCAATTCTATCCTTTATAGTTTTTATCGTCGTAATTTTACATCTGCATAACTTGTAAAGAGTTTAAATATGGCACTATTTTTTTACAAATAAAATGGTGCCATAGTTGTAGGGAGGCGTTGAAACTTCCATTTATTCTTTTTAAAGTGTTGTTTACTATAATTTCAAAAAATAATACAAGGTGATACGTGACTCATATAATTTTGTGTGGCGGTAGCGGGACAAGACTTTGGCCTATAAGTCGAACGCTTATGCCGAAACAATTTCTTAAGCTTTTTAATCAAACATCTCTTTTCCAGTTGTGCATGAAAAGAAATAGTGCCTGCTGTAGTCGACGTATAATTGTTTCAAATGCGGAAAATTATTTTATAGCTTTAGATCAAGTACAAGAACTACATGAGGATAAAGATACTTTATTTTTGCTTGAACCTTTCGGACGTAATACGGCACCGGCAATAGCCTTGGCATGTCTTGCTCTCGATCCTGATACGGTAGTTCTCGTGACCCCGTCCGATCATCTTATTAAAAATGAAAAAAGCTACGAAAAAGTTGTCTTACGTGCTAAAGAACTTGCTCTTGAAGGTCATATAGTTACCTTCGGTATTCAAGCGCAATATCCCGAAACGGGTTACGGTTATATTGAAGCAATAGGCGAAGATGTCAAAGCTTTCCATGAAAAGCCCGATGAAGAAGTGGCGGCAGCTTATGTAAAAGCCGGTAATTTTTATTGGAATAGCGGGATGTTTTGCTTCCGTGCAGGCGTTTATTTGGATGAACTAAAAAAATATGCTCCTGAGGTTTATGCTGCTTCACTTCACGCATACGAGACATCCAAAAAAGATTTTTTCATTCGCATTACCGATGAAGCTATGTCGGAGATACCTGATGAAAGCATAGATTACGCAGTAATGGAAAAGAGCAATCGGGTTAAAATGATTCCGAGCGATATCGATTGGAATGATGTAGGTAGTTTCGATGCACTAGATCAAGAGTACGACAAAGACGAGTATGGAAATACTTTGTGCAAGCATCTTTATGCACTTCATGCGGAAAATAATTTTGTATATTCGAACAACAAAACGGTGGCTCTCGGAGGCGTAAATGATCTTGTTGTAGCAGTTACGAACGATGTCGTACTTATAACAAAAAAAGGAACGACTCAAGCTATCAAAGAATTGGTTTCTTTTGTAAAACAGAATGAACCTGACCTGACCGTGACGGATAGAACAACGCACCGACCATGGGGAACTTTCACTATCCTAGAAGAACAGCACGGTTATAAAATCAAAAGGATCGAAGTAAAACCGGGATGTCGCTTGAGTTTGCAAAAACATATGCATCGTAATGAACATTGGATTATTATCAGCGGAACGGCAACCGTAACGGTTGGCACGACAAAAAAAATTTTGCGTACAAATGAAAGTACCTATATCAAAATGGGAGAGGTGCATCGTTTAGAAAATGAAGGCAAAATTCCCGTCGTGCTCATTGAGGCTCAAGTAGGTGCCTACACGGGTGAAGATGATATTATTCGTATTGAAGATGATTTTAATAGGGCATAGCATCGCCAACTAAAAAGTTGTTTTTAATTCTATTTAGAGTAGGATTTCGGATTTTATTCCTCTAAAACAAATTAAGCCGATTTTTTATATTTTAAAAAAGATATAGAGGGATGTCGGTTTTTTTCCGACTCTAAGAAATACGGGAAAGTTGAAGAGGCTTTGTAGACATTCGATTCCGCCGTACAATGGCTTTCTCATAGAATATATAACATCGCTATATCAAGGATTTATTGTACATTATGCCCCATACTTCACATAAGACGATTCTTTTTTTCTCACCCACCCCTTCCCATCCGCAATCGGCAGGTAATAGAGCACGTATTTACAATCTTGCCAAGGCTCTTCAGGAAACGGGATTTAAAATCATTTTCGTTTATTACACACAGGAAGGATTAAATAAACGCCAGCAAGAGCTCATGGAGGAAGAATGGGACAAGTTTTATAGTATAGAGAAAAATACTCATGCGAAATTCCCGCATAAAGGGTATTATCTAGTAGATGATTGGTACCAAGAGGGTTTAGGGGAAACTATTCGCGAGATAGCAATAAAACACGCTATAGACATATTCCTGTGTAGCTATATTTTTCAGTCTAAAATCCTTGATTTTATTCCCTCTTATATCACAAAAATCATAGATACCCATGACAGATTTTCCGATCGCCATTTCATGCTTCAAAGTTTAGGTTTAAAGCCGGACTTTTTTTATACCGTAGCATCTCAAGAATCCATTGCTTTGCAGAGGGCAGATCGTATTTTTGCTATTCAAGAGAAAGAAGCAGAATTTTTCGCTTCTATAACAAATAAAGAGATTAAAGTTCTAGGTCATATCCAAGCGAAACACTTTCTTCCCCAAAAACATATTCAAGAAAAATTTGTCGTAGGAGTGGTAGGGTCTGCAAATTCGGTGAATACTCTTTCAATGCAAAAATTTTTAGACCTTTTTATCAAAACCAAAGAGCCGAGCATACAACTAAAAATCGCGGGTTCTCTTTGTAAAAATCTTGCCATCAAGCACCCGAATGTAGAACTGCTGGGCTATGTAGAAGATATTCAAGCATTTTACGATGAGGTGGATATTGTTATTAATCCTCTTGTCTTGGGGACGGGGCTTAAAATTAAAACGGTAGAAGCACTCTCTTACGCAAAGCCTATCCTCTCCACTGCAATAGGCTTTGAAGGGATCCGAACAAGCTCCCCTTTGCATCTCCATCAAGACCTTGAAGCTCTTTTGTCGTCCCTCCTTGATGTAGCCAAACAAAAAGAAATTCTCATACCCCGACTTTACGATTTAAGTAAAGAGATATTTATTAGCTACTCGCAACAAGAACGAAAAAAACTCCAAACGTATATCGCTCCGAAAAAAGAAACGATGCCTATTCTTATCATTACCCACATAGACTTTTGGAATCAAAATTTAGGTAGTAAAAACCGCCTTTTCGATTTAGTTAAGCATCTTCTCGAAAAACTTGAAGTGCTCGTATTATATATCAACCCAAAACGTTCGAACGATCAAGATACAATCAACCGATTAGGTCTAAGTAAAAATGTACTTTTTGCCCAAGAACTTGAAACTTCGCAAGATGTAGATATTGCACCTCTTCATGAGTTTATACAAAAACATTCGGTACTTCAAAGCTTTGTAGATGAAAACCTTTATAAAAAGATGGCAACGTTTTTAAACCATTATACTTTTGAAAAAGTGATTGTCGAGTATATTCATCTTTCTTACTTTTTCCCTTTGTTTAGAGGGGCACAAACATATTTAGACACGCACGATATTATGTTCAAACGCTACGAAACCTTTAAGCAAAACAATCAAAAACACTGGATCGAGATCACAAAAGACGAAGAGTTTGCACTTTTTAACGAATACAACTACATTTTAAGTATACAAAAGCACGAACACCGTTTTTTGCAAGAGAACAAAATAAACTCTTTGCTCGTACCGTATTCTTTTAAAATTACAAAGCAAAAAAAGCTCGATTCTAAAAAAGCGATTATCTTTATCGGAGGTAATACGTTGGCAAATCAGGACTCTGTTAAGTGGTTTTTACAAAATATTTGGGATCTTTTCATTCCGTGCGATTATACTTTCGAAGTATACGGTGATATATGCCACAGTGTCCAAGAAAATCGCAAAAAAAAGATATTTACCAAAGGGCGCATAGACGATCTCGACACCCTCTATAGCTATAACGATCTGATCGCTATCAACCCCGTGCATATAGGTGGCGGTCTAAAAATTAAAAATGTCGAAGCACTCTGTAGCTCATTGGCACTGCTTACAACTTCGCAAGGTGCTTTTGGTCTAGAAGACGGTATCGGGGAGGCTTTTTTGGTTGCCGATACGGTCGATACGTTTAAAGACAAACTTTTAGCCCTTATTGTTTCAAAAAAACTGCGTGACGCGTTAGCATACAATGCTGTAAAATACGCACAAAAAAACTTCCATAGCGACGTATGCTATGCAAAACTCATTCAATTACTTCAAGAAAAAGAAGGGAACAAATGATTAAAAGAATCATCGTCACGGGTGACCTCTTACGGCTCACTCCAAATCCAAAACATAGTGATCAAGACGTAAATATCGCTTGGCTTTATAGGCTCCTAGTGCATCAGCTTCACACTGCGACTGCATTAGAGGTTCAAGAACTTCATACGAGTTCGAGTACACCTTTTGACCCCCGTGAATTTTACGAACGTAACGGTCTTCATCCCACACATGCCAACTGGATTAAAATCTATAATGCCTCTCCCTCGCAAAGTTCTTTAGAATATATAAAAAGTTACTTCAGCGATTCTTTCGTCGTAGGTTTTGAGCTTCCTAATGTGTTGATAAATGCTTTTGAAGCACTCTCTATCCCCTATATAGATACGATTATCCATCCCGTACGTTATCTTGACGACATTTTGCTTGCATTTCGTACATCCGACCCAAAAATCTACACAAATCTTAAAGCATATCAGATAGACGAAGAGTACTACATCGTACATGCCAATATCCATAAAGCAACTATGGCAAAAATGAAAAAACCTGCACTAAAACCAAATTCGATGATCTTTGCAGGACAAGTCGAAGTAGATAAATCACTCATTAACGGCGATACCCTAATGAACCTCGCTCATTTTGAAGACAAAATTGCTCAGTTGAGCAAAGAATACACCCACATCTATGTCAAAACTCACCCTTATGCAAAAGACAACGATAAAATCAAAGCAGTTTTTAACAAGTTTGCAAATGTCGGCTATACCGACCAAAACATCTACTATCTTTTGGCGCAAGATCGCATCAGTGCGCTCTATAGCATCAGTTCAAGCACCGTCTTAGAAGCAAAATATTTCGGTAAAAAAGCAGAATATCTCTACAAAAATCCTTTTTATATCGACCATGACAATCGGGAGCCAAACAGCGAAGAGTATATATCTATCCGAGATGCCTTTTTTATGACAAGTTTTTGGAGTGAAATTTTAAATGACGTCATCCCGACAAAATCGGTAAAGCCTCTTCCCCTACCGCAAAAAACAAACCGTTTACGCAACAGCTTGCAAAACTACTGGGGTTACAAATTTTTAGACAGTGATATTCTTCTTAAATCGTACGATCTCTACACCGATCATCCGGAAGAAAGCGTCTCGCAAATTCTTCAAGAGATTCGACCCCAAATAGAAAGAGAACGTGCGAACTTAGAACACAAATTGCTCACCGACAAACGTATGCGCTATATATTGCAAAAACTCAGACGCATTCCTATTTTGGGAAGATTTCTCTACTTTGTCAAACAAAAAGTACTCAAATGGCATTAATATGATTCAAGAGAAAATATCCCTTATTCTCACATTTACCAAGCGCGACTTTACCCAAAAGTATATCGGCACGTCGCTTGGGCAATATTGGTTTATTCTCTCGCCCGTTATTATGATAGCGATCTACTCGATCATATTTTCCAATGTGATGATTCTAAAGCTGGGGATCACTCAAAACCCCTACGCATACAGCGTATATCTCGTTTCTGGGCTTTTCGCATGGGTAAGTTTTAGCACCCTCTTAAGCACGTTAACCAATTCCATAGATACCAATGCACACTACCTTAAAAAGATCAGCATCCCAATGTATGTATTTCAAATCAGTGCGGCACTTTCACAAGCAATCGTCTTGTGTATCTCTATGCTCCTAGCGGTTCTTTTTTTGGTAATAGTTGATTTTCCTTTGAGTATTATGCTTCTTCTACTGCTTCCGCTCATGGCGCTACAGCTTCTTTTTACCTTTTCTTTGGGTGTGATCCTTTCTCTTTTCGTTCCTTTTTTTAAAGATATAAAAGTAGTGCTCCCTATTGTTTTGCAACTATGGTTTTGGATTACCCCGATAATCTATTTCAAAGATATCGTCCCCCAAAAATACCATATTCTTTTTACGATCAACCCTTTTTATTATTTCATAGAGAGTTACCATGCTATTTTTCTATACGCACAAGCTCCGTGTTTTGATCATATTGCACGGCTTGGTTTACTTACCCTATTGCTTTTTGCTTTGGCTACCTATCTTTATAAAAAGATGCTCCCGACCGTTAAGGATATCTTGTGAAAAAAGTTCTTGAACTCAAAAATATCTCTAAAATCTATAAATCTTACAACTCCGGCATAGATCGTCTCAAAGAGCTTTTTTTCGGCTCTGCACGTCACAAAGAATATATTGCCTCTCATAACGTCTCATTTGATCTTTACGAAGGGGAAACGCTCGGCATTATCGGGGTCAACGGTGCAGGTAAATCTACTATACTCAAAATAATAGCGGGGGTAATCGAACCCTCAAGCGGTCAAATCGTAAAAAAAGGTAGGGTAACTGCTCTTTTGGAACTCGGTACGGGTTTTAACAATGAGCTGACGGGGTATGATAATATCTTCTTAAACGCTACCCTCATAGGTATGACGCAAAAAGAGGTTAAAGCAAAACTTCAAGATATAATCGCCTTTAGCGAACTGGGCGCATATATTTATGAACCCATCAAAACCTACTCATCGGGGATGCGGATGCGTCTTGCATTCTCCATAGCGATCTATTCGGAACCGCAAATCCTTATCGTCGACGAAGCACTCAGCGTAGGCGATGCACACTTTAGTGCCAAATGTACACAAGCTCTCAAAAAACGCAAAGAGCAAAAAATGTCGATTATCTACGTTTCTCACGATCTCAATTCGCTCAAAATACTTTGCGACAGAGTTTTGCTTTTAGACAAAGGCTCTCTCGTCAAGCAAGGCGATCCCCAAGATGTTATTCACGGCTACAACTATCTCATAGCCAAACTCAACGATGCCGACGACAAAATCGTACAAGAGAAAGACACTTCCTTCGGTGCATTCGACATCGAAATCAAAAACGTCACGGTACAAGGCAAGCTTTCGGGAGCAAATACGCTTTCCTCGGGCGAGGAAGCTTCCGTAATCCTTACCCTACATGCCATGAGCGACAGAGACAATATGACGGTAGGTATCCTTATAAAAGATAAATTCGGTCAGCATATCTTCGGCACCAATACCTACAATCACGACCTTCCCCAATCGTTCAACAAGGGCAAGACATATCGTGTAGTATTTACAATGCCGCTGAACCTCGGTGCAGGCAAATATTTTATCACAGCTGCCGTACATACGCATGATACCCACACGCAAGAGTGCTCCCATTGGCTCGAAAATGCCGCTACTTTCGAAATAGCAGGCACCGTCGGTAAGCGTTTTATCGGCATAGCCCGCCTTACGCCTGCCATCACTTCAGAGGAGATACTATGAACTTTTTAAAGCGTTTGCGGATTTTTTTTAAAAATATCGTCTACATTATTAGTACGACGGAGCAGATCTACACTACTAAAAAAGATATTCAAAACCAAGCCCAAGAGTTACTACGTATTAAAAATCTTCTTAAAAATCACGATCGTTATATCAACGGTCACACCGACCAACTTCAGGCTTTTCGCGATACCGTGAAAGAATTCCCCCAAAAGTTCGTGCAGCTGGGCAAAGCACACACGGCACTCAAAGCCGACTACGAAAGATCGCAGCTGCAAAACAAAGAGCAACTAGCAGGTTTGCAAGAGCAACTTGTAAAATCTCAAGAAAAACTTTCACGATACGAAGAGATACACGACAACACGCAGCGTGCGATGTACCATTTCGTGCAGCAAAGGTTTCTTGCGCAGTCTCTTCTTTACCATGACAAACTCCAAACGCTCCTGCAAAGCCCCACGACACAAAATGCTCACGATTTTACCAAAGAGTATCTCGATACCTACTATCTTGCTTTTGAAGATCGTTTTCGCGGCTCGCGCAATTCTATTCTCGACCGCTATGCAGAGTATTACCGTTTTGTACCGAACACGCCGCAAAATGCACTCGATATAGGGTGCGGAAGGGGAGAATGGGTAGAGCTCCTTCAAGCAAAAGGTATCAACGCCCACGGTGTAGACCGAAATACCGCTATGCTGCAAGTTGCCAAAGATGCAGGAGTGCAAAACCTTCACGACGAGGATGCTTTTGTTTTTTTACAAAAGCACCCCGCACAAAGTTTTGATCTTATCACTGCTTTTCACATTATAGAGCATATCCCTTTTGAAAAACTGCTCCTCCTTCTAAGCGAGATCAAGCGCGTAGCAAAAGAGGGCGCAACCGTGCTTTTGGAGACCCCGAACCCTGCAAACCTCCAAGTAGCGGCGACCCATTTTTACAACGATCCCACCCATCTCAATCCGCTTCCTCATCGTGTTATGGAGTTTATGCTTGAGTATTTGGGCTTTTTTGAAGTAAAAACCCACCACATCAACCCTTATGCAGATGTGCACCACCTCGGCACCAACACCCCAGAAGCAAGCACCCTCAACCGCTACCTCTTCGGTGCCCAAGACTACATCATCACCGCCAAAGCCTAGCCCCTCGTAACACAGGCTTCAGCCTGTACGATCAGCAATAAACGGACTTCAGTCCCGTCTATTCCTCCCGCAAAAGCTCTATCAACTGTTTCGTTCTTTTCTCTTTCGCACTTGGCAACACATGATAATAGGTGTTATCCATCTCCTCAGCACCAAAATATCCATCCTCGTAGCTCCCCACAAACTCTATCCCATTTTTTTCCAAAAGTGCTTTTACCTGCTCCATCATCCCCAAAAACTTCTCTCTAAGCACACCCTCGTAGCAGCCATCACCAGCTACAGAAGGGTAGGTAAGCACAAAACGCACCCCTTTTTCTTGCTCAATTCTCTTCATCAAAGCCACATTCTCAACAAAAACATCAGCAAGTGCAAAATCACTTTTTTTATTCACATAAAAAAGATAATTCTCACAGCTACTCTTTGCACTCCAATAATCAAGCGGGCGCTTCTTTACAAAAATATGCTCCCCACGCTCCCCCTCTTGAAACCTCTTTTTATAATTTTGTGTATAGTCTCTCACCCCATCACTATAAAACAGCGATCGAAACAGCGAGCTAAAAGGGGTATGCCACACAAACAAAAGCTTCTCATCAAGTGGCAAAGGGGTAAAATAAAACGCAATCGTGTCAAACACCCCATCATGATAGCTCTGCGTAACAGCATCATACGAATAGTGTAAATACTCCAAAGGCATCAGCACCATATCCCCTTTTTGTGTATGAGCATCAAGTCTATACAGCTTGTTTTTCAACGGAAAACTCCCCGTATCAGCAATATTAATAACCAAGCGCCCAAGCCCCTCCTGCATCATTGCACTATCAAGCCCATGGTGTGAATTGCTCCCAGAGTCAATAATAATACGCTCCACCCCTTTGGTGTGCTCTAACAAATAATGCTTGTACGACACTACATCGTTTGCCTTTCTCTGCACCTGCACAAAATACACCACCACATACAAAACACCAAGCAACACAAAAGTGCCAAAAATACTCCCCACAAAATATTGAGCTCTCATAATACCAAACCTAAAAATTAAAATACAAAAAGATCGACTCACCCGCTCCAATCTGCATAAAGTGAAACACCATCAAACTAAGCGCCACAAAAAAAGCATACTTATATTTAAACGAGAATGCCCGAAGATAACTATTGCTATTGTCTAACACCAAAACCACAAAAAAGCCAAACACAAGCATCTCAAAAGTAGCAATATTGATAAAAAATGTAGTATCAGATCCTACATATTTGCCCATATACTCACTTAGCGGATTGACATACTCAACCATCGAGGCAAACTTCTTTGATACTACAATACCAGAGAGATCAAACATGGCGCTTAGCACTTTTATAGCATCATCCCACTCACGCGCCCTAAAAAACACCCAGCTAAGATTGATAAAGTTAAAAGTCAAAAACCATGCAAGTACCAAGGGCATCTGCAGCCCAAGACGTGACCAAGCGCGGTGCACCACCAAAGCCACCCCGTGCAAAAAACCCCAAAACACAAAAGTCCACCCAGCACCATGCCAAAGCCCACCGATGATAAAAGTAGCCATCAGGTTGCTATAGGTGCGAAAACTTCCCTTTTTATTGCCACCCAAAGGGATATACACATACTCTTTGAGAAAACGGCTCAAAGTAATATGCCATCGTCGCCAAAAGTCTTGAATATTACGCGCCTTATAGGGCGAGTCAAAGTTAATAGGCAAGCGAATATTAAACAGTAGTGCAATCCCCAAAGCCATATCGGTATACCCACTAAAATCAAAATAGAGCTGAAACGTATACGAAAGCGACGTCGCCCAAGCCTCAAAAAAGCTCAAACGCTCAGCCACATCAAAGCCCTCAGTAGCCCACACCGCAAAACTATCAGCAAGCGCCACCTTTTTAAACAAACCAAGCGAAAACAAAAAAAGCCCAAGCCCTATATTTTTATAATTGATCAGCTTGTTTTTTACATTGGCAAACTGCGGCATCATCTCTTTGTGATGCACAATAGGACCAGCGATGAGCTGAGGAAAAAAGCTTACAAATACCGCGTAATTTAAAAAGTCATACTCGTAGGTCTCCCCTCTATAAGAGTCTACCAGATACGCGATCTGCTGAAAAGTAAAAAACGAAATAGCCAAAGGCAAAGCAAGCTCTAAAAGCCCAAAACTGCTCCCCAAAGCAAGGTTCACATTGCCAATAAAAAAGTCAGCATATTTAAAATACCCAAGCAAGCCCACATTGCCCACAATCCCAGCAACAAGCAAACTCTTTTTGGACACCCCTCTATGTTCTTTTGCCTGTGTAAGAGATCTACCAAGCGCATAGTTTAGTACCATTGAAGCGAGCAAAAGGGGCAAATACACCACACTCCACCAGCTATAAAAAAAGAGCGATGAAACCACCAAAAATGCCCGAGAAAGCACCGTAAGCCTTTTGGCATTAAGATAAAAATAAACAAAAAAGCTCAAAGGTAAGAAGAAAAAGATAAACTCATAACTATTAAATAACAATTGCCCACCCTAGCAAAAAAAGTGCAAAAGTATACAAAAAATAGCATTAGAGCTTACTTCACCCCTCGTAACACGACTTCACCCATATCCGTAACACAGGCTTCAGCCTGTACAATCAGCAAAAAAAACGGACTAAAGTCCGTGTTACAACCCCCCCCCACCCTCGTAACACGACTTCAGTCCGTATAATCACCACCAAACCTCCATTATGCTATAATCACCTCAAAAAGCCAAAACATGACAACACAACAAACCCTCCAAACCCTAAGCTACGCAGATCCCTACCCACGCCAAAAGCCACAGCTACTCATAGATATCTCAGGCATCATCCGCTACGACTCCCGCACGGGCATCCCGCGCGTGGTAAAAAGCCAGCTTCATGCACTTACACGACTCGATCAAGATATCTGTAGCGTAGAACCTATCTACCTCGATACATACGACAACACACCGCCGCTCCATTTTTATGCCTCTACCCGTCGACCCCTCAGCCTTAAAAAGGGAGATATCCTCTACACCCCCGATCTCGACCCCCAAAGCGTTAAAGAAGCTACATGCCATCGATTGTATCGGTGCTACAAAAATCTAGGAGTTTCCCTAGTTACGCTTATCCACGATATTTTGCCTATCACCCATCCCGAATTTTTTGTAAAAGGGCAAGATGCAATCCACAAAGAGTGGCTCTCATCGGTTCTTGCTTTTTCCGATATGCTCATCACCACCAGCGATGCGACCAAAGACGCTCTAAGCGCCTATGCGCCGCACCATCCCCCGATCTATACCGTTGCACCGGGGGTCTCGTTGCCGCCCGTGCACGCGCCGAGCATCCCTTCTGTGCAAACCGAGCACCCCTCTTTTCTCGTCGTCTCTACCCTAGAGCCTCGAAAAGCCCATGCGCAGCTTCTTGATGCTTTTGAAATCTTGTGGGCAAAAGGCTACCCCTTCCCCTTAACATTCGTAGGCAAACAGGGCTGGCATGTAGAGAGCCTTATAGAGCGCATACGCACCCACCCGCAAAACGGCAAGCTTCTTTGTTACAAGGCTTTCGTAGCCGACGAAGAGCTAAACGCCTTGTATACGAATGCCGACGCACTCATCGTCGCTTCGTATGCGGAGGGGTTCGGACTCCCTCTTATAGAAGCGGCACATCGCGGTTTAAGTCTTGTAGTGCGCGATATCCCGGTTTTTCGCGAGGTTGCATCTACCCATGCGTATTATTTTCCCGACACTCGTGCCGCACGCCCTCTAGCAGATGCTATCTTGGCATGGAGCCGTTTATATGCAAACGATGCCCACCCAAAAACCGCCCGCATGCCCTACAATGACCAAACCCAAAATGCACGCCTCTTGCTTGAACGCTTCGCCCCTTTTTTTTTATTTAATAAAATGTAACATTTTAGATACAAATATTTTGATTACGCGCAGTAATATTTATATTTGTATAAGAATTAGAGTGTTATAATGCCTCGCAGTTTCACCTAGGGATGCATGCTGACATCTAGTCCACAGTACTATGATGTTAAAATTTAAAATTTAAACTAGCAACATGTCGTGGGCTAGTAACCTAGGTCAGACTTAATTAAGGAGAAAAAAATGGCAACAAACAAGCAATTAGCTGAATTGATGGGTGCTTTAAGCACTGAAGGTAAAACAAACTCTGAAATCGTAATCGATGCATATGAGCAATTGTTTAACAGAATCCCGGATACTGACGGTATGACATACTGGGCAGGAAGACTAGATGCCGGTTTAAGCGTAGCAGATTTACAAGAAGCACTTTTAAACGGTGTAAGACATTATACGGGTGCATTTTCTGAGCAAGCGATTGCAGACTTGGCCCTTACTTCAAGCAGAAGAGCGGTGGCGGACGCGTTAATCGCAGCAGGCATTAGCGGTACGGAAGCAGCAGATATGTTGGCAGACGTAGTAGACACAACAACAAGAGACGCTGCTTTAGCAGAGATCGAAGCTGCAAACCCTACAGACCCTACAGACCCTACTGACCCGACTGACCCGACTGAAGCAGTAACTTTAAGTTTAGATACAAAATCAAACAACGTAGCTGGTGAAGCTGGTGATGATACTTTCTACGCATTCGTACAACAAAATGAAGCTGGAACAGGTGCTATCGCAAACGCACTTTCAACTGGTGATGTAATCGACGGTAAAGGTGGAAACGACGTTCTTGATGCAACAATGATCAACGACCAAAAAACTCCTCTAGATGAAGAATTTGCACCTATGCCTGTGATCAACAACGTTGAAGAGATCCGTATCCAAGCTTTAGATGCGTCTAGCGATACTTCGTTTGACTCTGGTGTTGTTCTTGATGCTGACCGTATTGCCGGTGAAGAGCACTATGCTTCTGATAGAAGTAGAGGTGACCTTACAATCATAAACGTAAATCTTGATGCTGATCAAATCACTAAAGATATCGTTATCGAAATGAAAAACACACAACAAAACTCTGATATGGCTGTATACTTCAACGAGCAAGACCTTATCGCAGCTCCTGCCGTAACAACACAAAGCGCAGAGTTCTACATCCAAGTAGCTGACGGTAACGCGCAAGATGTTACTAAACCTCTTGACAACATCAAGTTCGACCTTGATTTTACACAAGCAGGTGTAACACACACATTTACAAACCTTTCAGCTGTAAACGGTACATACACGGGTCTAGTAGCAGCTATCGAAGCAGCTCTTGCAGAACAAGGTCTAACAGGGTACACGGTAGCTCTAGGAAGTGAGTTTAGTTCATTTACTACAGGAAGCCAAACTTTCAGCCTTAACTACACAGGTAACTTCGTAACTGTAACTGATAACAACGGTGTTGCGTTTGACGAGATCAACTTTACGCCAAGCCAAAAATCAGGTACTACGTTAGCTATCATCCTTGCACAGTCTGACGTAGATGCAGATTCTGTAACACTTACAAACAAAGTAGAAGCTACTATTATCCTAGACGGTGTCGGTCGCGGTTCTAACGGTGGTGAGCTTGTAGTTGGTTCTACATCTGCTTCTGCATCTTCAACTGGTATCGAAGTATTCAACATCGTTGTAGAAAAAGACAGTGTAATCCACGACATCTCTACTACAAATGATGATAACGCTTCATGGGCAGGATTCCAAGAGATCAACCTTACAAACGGTACTGTAAAAGGTGACTTCGTACTTACGAATAATGCTGCTTACAATCAAGTTGATGCTGATGGTATGTATGACAATGTTGACAATGCTGTATTTAAAGACGGTCTAGATAAAATCACTGCTACAAACTTCGAAGGTGATATCGTTCTTGGACGTGACAATGACATCGTAGATCTTGGTGTTCTTTCTGCTAATGTTGCTGGTAATGTTACGTATAATGCTACATTAAATGATAAAGCATATGTTGCTGTAACAGGTTCAGGTAACGATGTTATTAATATCACTTTAAATGATACTAGACTTGAAGCTGATACTGATACTGATACTTCAGTAGCTATCTCTACAGGTGCTGGTAATGATACTATCACTGTTGATGAAGATAACACTTTTCTAGAAAACACAACTGCAACTATCGATGCTGGTGCTGGTAACGATGTTGTTCGTGGTAACGATGTAGCTGTAACAGTTATAGCTGGTTCAGGAAATGACGTTGTTTATGCTGAAAATACTGGTGACAAAGCACTTTTAAGTATTGCTACGTCTGGACTTTACGGTGTTGTAACTCCTGCTACAGCTACTGCTGCTACAATTCACCCTGTTGGCGCTGAGCTTCACTTGCTAGCTGGTAAACAAGTTCAAGTAACTATCGCTGTAGATGGTGTTGCTGCTGGTTTATTAACAAATGGTTATGAAAGTGATGTTGTTACAATTGAAGCTTCTTCAGGTAGCTTGACTACTTTAGCAGATCTTAACAATGCTGTATTAAAAGCAATCAACGGAAATGCAGAACTTAGCAAAATTGTTACAGCTTATGTAGATGAAAGCAATAATGTTGCTGTTAAGTTTTTAGTTGATGGTTTACAGGTTGCTGGAGCTGTTACGCTAGAGGTTACAGACCCTGTAACTGCTCCTACAAGTGTTCCAACTGCAATGTTAAATGAGTATAGAGATTTAATCAATGACTCAACTTACGGAAGTGGTACACTTTTAGCAAACTGGAATACATCTGCTGCATCAACTACTGCATCAACTGATGCTCACGAAGGTGCGACAATTGCTATTACAGCTGGTGCAAATACTGGAAATACAATTACAGTTATGATCGGTGATGATGCTGTTACATATACAGGTACTGGTGCTAATGCAACTGATGCTGTTGCTTTAGCTGACGCTCTTCTTGCAAAAGGTTACTCTGCAGATGGTATTACACTTGCTGGTACAGTAGCAGTTGTTACTGATAAAGAAGTATCATTCAGTGATGCTGGTGATGTTGTTCCTGCTGCTGCAACTGCTGTTATTACAAATGACGTAGCATTAACAAGTGCAAATATCGTTATGCTATTAGGTAGCGACTCTGTAGATAATGACAATGCTAACGTTGTAAACGGTGGTTCAGGTGATGATGTAATCGTATTAAGCTCTGAAGATACTGTAGCTGATACAGTTGTATGGACTGGATACAGCCAAGGTAACGATACTATCGTTCACTTTGTTTCAACAACGGACAAATTAGACTTTACTTCATACCTAACTGGTACTGTTGATGGTAATAATGTTGGTTCATCTTCAGCAGAATCTGAAGTTGCACTACCAAATACATCTGCTGCAAATGATACATTCACAGCAAACAGTATTAACCTTATCCAGTTTAGTGCTTTAGATGCTGTAACTACTACTCAGACTTTTGAAAGCTTAACTGAAGCTCAGTTGGCTGCTGCACTTAATGCTGATGCAAGTGCAAACACTGTAGTAAGTACAAATGGTATCTACCAAACAAGTGCTAAATCTGTATTGATTATCGAAGATGATGCAAATGCAAATGGTGCAGTTGCTGGTGACCTTGATAATGCTGGTACATATAAAGCTTATGAAGTTAGCTATGCTGACGCTACAGTTGCTGCTGGTACAGCTGGTACATTCACAGTTAAACTAATCGGTTCTTTTGATTTAGGTGCTGATAACCTAGTTATTGGTGACTTAGCTCTCTAAGAACTCTCTCTAACTCGTTCCACCTCTCCTGAGGTGTAACGCATAAAAGCCCAAAAGCTTTTCAAGCCTCACAAACTCTTCGGAGTAAGTGGGGCTTTTTTCGTTCTACTCTTTTTTCTTTTATTTACATAACACTCATACTCTTCAAACAAAAAGGGTGTCAGGCACCAGAATAGGAAAAAAAGGGTGTCAGGCACCAGAATAGGAACAAAACTTAATTTTCCCTTTCATTAACATAATGCTCGTTCTCTTGACATAAATTTCTTCTTTATAAAAGGAAAAATGGTGTCAGGCACCAAAACAGCATTCGCTTAATAACTAGAAAAAGGGTGTCAGGCACCAAAATAGTATGGTATTATAGGATTTGTAAACAATTTGCTTAAATTAAATAAAGAGGAGAAGGAACTATGAATTTTTATGAAATATTTATTGGTATTAGCATGTTGCTAGGTGTTGTTTATGTTATATGGTCTAACAAAAAAGGAATAGACCATAAATTTATATAGCTCGTTCCCACGCTTCGCGTTGTAATAAAAACAAAAAGGGTGTCACAAAAAGGGTGTCAGGCACCAAAATATAAAAATAAAAATAGGAAGAAAACTTAATTTTTCTTTCTTATCTTTCTTTCTATTTAACATAACACTACTTCTCTATAGAAATAAATCTTAATCAATTTCTCTTTTTTACTTGTTTGAACTTATGTTCACCCTTGAGGAGAAGCATATCATCCTAGAAGCCACCAAACAGCAGTTTGTCTCTAGTAACAGCTACAACCTCGATGAGCTGCTCTTTTTCCTAAGTGAATTTATAGAAGATATAAGAGTAGAGAAGCAAGCTTATGGAATCTCTAAAGCAAAAGAGGAGTCTAAGAGATTAGGACGACCGCCAAGGCTTACAGCTAAGGAGGTGTTAAATGTTAAAAGCAATAGAGATGAAACGAAACAATAGTTCACAACAAGTTGCCAATAGATTTGGAGTTGGTAGGAGTACTCTTTATAGGTATATTGCAAAGTACAAAGAGGCTAGTTGAGTTCAGTGCTGGCGTGGGGCCTCCACTCTGGCACTGTTTTATTTTTTGTAAAAGTCACCCCTAAAATCGATATCATTTACAATCATAAAAATTTGCATTTCGCCATTTTCTACTTCAAAAAGAATTCTTATTTTGTTGACTCGAATTCGATAAAAACCTTTTAGATTACCTTTTAATTGTTTTAAATCAATAGTGTTGTCTTCTTGTTGAAAGATTTTTTTTGCCGCTAAAATCAAAAGTTCGTCAACTTGGTCTTCATTAAGAAGATGAGAGTTTTTATCAAAAACTTCTTGGATTTTTTAAGGTAACGAATTTTTAAATTCATATCGTAAAAGACTTCTCTGAAACAACAGTTTTGTCATCAACACTCATATTTTTTAATAAATCTGAATAATACTGATTTTCTGCATCTGAAACTGTGGGTATTAAAAAAGAATCAATATCTTTTACACTAATTTCTTTTACTAAATCATTTTTCAAATTTTTTATTATAGTTAAGAGTGTGTCGAGCCCGTTATCATCAACTTTAAGATAAACCGCTTTCATGACTGCCTCCTTTTAATTTAATCTTGAACAATTATACCAAAATTAACCTCTAAACCATCTACAAAAAAGGTGTCAGGCACCAAAACAGGAATAAAACTTAATATAAAATTAATCATCATTATACTATAGTATCTCATGCCAAGAAAAGAACGCTACCAAGAACCTGGACATTATCATATCATCAACCGCGGAGTAGAGCGAAGATCTATTTATTTAGAACCGGAAGATTATGAGTTCTTTTTAGATTTATTACTCAAACTTACTAAAGACTATCAAGTGACTATACATGCTTTTTGTCTTATGACAAACCATTATCATCTTCTTTTAGAAACCAAACAAAACAACCTCTCAAAGGCTGTACAGTTTGTTAATGATAAATACTCCAAATATTTCAACAAAAAGTACACAAGAAGCGGTCATCTCTGGCAAGGTAGATATAAGTCTTATCCACTTTTTGACGATGCTCACTTTTGGATAGTGGCAAAATATATAGAGCGAAATCCCATCAAAGCAGGCATGGTAAAAGATGTAGCACTCTATAAATACCAGTCTTTTTTTCAGTGGAAATATAGACACAACTACTTTGAGCTTCTAAACAACTCTCAGATTTTCGATATGACTTATGACGAGTATGCAGATTATGTCAGCAGCGAGATGGATGTTGATGCTATAGATATAGTCTATAAATCCCCAAAACTCATAACAACCAAAGATGGCAAATGTAAAGTGCTGAGTAAACGACTAGAGACTTTTTTTGAACTTGACCGTGATATAAATAGAAATGCAAACATTAAAAAAGCTTACGATTACGGCTATACAAAAACAGAGATAGCCAATTTTTTAGACCTAAGCACCAAAACAATTGATGTAGCATTGCTTCCTAAAACTTAATTTTTCCTTTCTATTTCACTCTGGCACTATTTATTTTTTACTTCTTCTGGAACTATATTAAGGAGAGTGCATACTTGGTTGAAGATATCCTTAGCAAACTGATAGAACTCCCTAGCATCTTCAAGTGTAGGTTTGCCATTAGGGAGAAGACCAATATCTTCAGAGTATCTTGATTCTATATATAAACTGTTTAAATCCTCTAAAATATCTTCATTATTTATAATGATAAAATCAGCCCCACTCTGTTAATACGATGCAACATTTTTTTCTCCTAATATAAAAAAATAATACATAAAAAGGCATAGAAAAGGCGTCGGGCACCTTTTTATACTTTTTATTTTAGGCACCTTTTTATTTAGTAAAGATATCCACATGCCAAGGTGTAAAAATCATTTTTTGCTATAATTACGCAATTTTAAAAAAGGACTCTTTTTGCAATTAACGAATGAAGAACTAAAAGCAAAAATCGGCGAATTAAAAGAGAA
>Ga0265295_1002448_pt1 | contig 29393 bp, 23 predicted proteins | sample Munlansysbiofilm_FD_192503 | JGI IMG/M metagenome (GOLD analysis project Ga0265295, IMG submission 192503) | Leachate microbial communities from a municipal landfill in Southern Ontario, Canada - Methane capture system biofilm | ecosystem: Engineered > Solid waste > Landfill > Unclassified ... | reverse complement strand
TACAGATGTCTCTCTTTTGACAGGGGTAGGTTTTTAAAAAACTAAACCAGGATCTGCAAACACTTAAATATGAGATAGTTACAAACTAAGATGGCTGATAACTATTTTTTGTCGGTTGATACTGATTAAATATTTATAAAAAAACATAAGAATAAAGCAACCTCAAAAAGATTTATACGTTAAAATACTAAGAGACAAAAAACTAAATCGTGTGAGACAATTAAAAATAACAAAACAAGTAACCAATCGAGACACTCCTGCATTTGAGAAATATTTGCATGAGATAGGTCGCGAAGAATTGATTTCGGCTGAGGAAGAGATTGAGCTTGCACGGCGTATTCGAAGTGGAGATGAGCTTGCTCTCAACAAATTAGTGTCAGCCAATTTACGTTTTGTCGTATCTGTAGCCAAACAATATCAAAACCAAGGCTTAAATTTACAAGACCTTGTTAACGAGGGGAACTTAGGACTAATTAAAGCTGCAAAACGTTTTGATGAAACGCGTGGGTTTAAATTTATTTCTTATGCAGTTTGGTGGATTCGACAATCAATTCTTCATGCTTTAGCAGTTCAAGGACGTATGGTTAGATTGCCTTTAAATAAAATAGGCATGTTAAATAAGATTAATGCCGCATCTGCTAAGTTAGAACAAAAGTACGAACGAGAACCTACTACCGAAGAAATTTCACTTGAAATTGATGTCAAATGTTCTGATATTAAAGAATCGATAAAATCGTATGCACGATATATATCAATGGACGCTCCTCTAAGTAATGATAGCGAAGACGATTTTAATCTTTATGACCTTTTAGGAATGCATGACAGCATTTCGCCAGATAACGAATTACTTCAAGAATCTCTTGAAATTGAAATTGAGAGAACACTCGAAATACTTGGACAACGAGAAGCACAGATTATTAGATTATATTATGGACTGGGCAAATGTGTCCCAAAAACATTAGAAGAAATTGGCGAAGAATTTGAACTTACGCGCGAAAGAGTAAGGCAACTAAAAGAGACTGCAATAAGAAGATTAAAACAATCGACTAAACATAAGATGCTTAAATCCTATTTATTGTAATTTATAATTAGGTCAGTTTTGAGAAAAGGAGGAACAAAGAGTCCTCCTTTTTTACATCCCACATACAAGAGATTAATTATTTTACAGTCTCAAAATTTTGGTTTTTGCCAAGCGAGTTAGTATATTTGAAAATTAATTAAGATATTTATTATGAAAAAAATAATTCTTGCTCCATCGTTGTTGTCGGCAAACTTTAATAATTTGCAAAAAGATATTGATATGATTAACAACTCCAAGGCCGATTGGTTTCATCTTGATATCATGGATGGGGTTTTTGTACCGAATATTTCATTTGGCTTTTCAGTTGTAAAGCATATAAAAAAAATTGCAAAAAAACCTCTCGATGTACATTTGATGATTATTCAGCCCGAAAGGTACATCGAAGAATGGAAAAATGTAGGAGCGGATATTTTAACTGTTCACTATGAAGCCTGCACCCACTTACATCGTACTATACAACAGATTAAGTCATTAGGAATGAAAGCTGGCGTTTCTTTAAATCCGCACACATCAGTCGATTTGCTCGATGACATTCTTCCTGAACTTGATTTGGTACTAATTATGTCAGTAAATCCTGGATTTGGTGGGCAATCTTTTATCAAAAATTCTTTAAGAAAAATAGAAAAGCTGCGTTTAATGGCAGATATTACAAATCCAGGGTTAATTATCCAAGTTGATGGAGGTGTTGATAAAAACAATTATCGGCAAATTGTAAAAGCTGGTGCAAATGCTTTGGTTGCTGGTTCTGCCGTTTTTGGTGCAGATAATCCTGAAGAGATGATAAAATTATTAAAGTCTTTTTAGGCTTATTTTGCAATATTCATAAAACTATCTGACCAAAAATTATAGATTGGAACGGTTTTTGCATACAAGAATCGAGCGTTTCTAATTATAATTACTTAAATATTGTATCATGAAAAAATATTTTACTTTAGCTTTGGCTCTACTTACACTTGTATCATTTAGTCAAGAAACTTTATCGTACGAGTATTTAAACGTGAATAATGTTAAAGCGTTAATAAGTCCAGTTGGGAATCAATTTAACGATTTTTCTGGAAGTTCTTGTTTCCAAATTCCCTCTGACAGTTCAACATGTTCTATTTTTAACTCATCTCTTTGGATTGGAGGTAAAGACGCAAATAATCAATTAAAATTTGCTGGTGAACAATATAGACAAAGAGGTAGAGATTTTTTTCCTGGCCCTCTAGTTGCAAGTGGATCTGATATAGGTACTGTTTCAGACTCGGTTTCTCAATCATGGAATAGAATTTGGCGAATGACCAGAGAAGAGATAAATCAGTTTATTATATGTTATAATAACCCCTCATATCCTTTGTATGAAATCCCAAATTCAATTTTAGAATGGCCTGCAAATGGAGATACTGAGATTTCTCAGGCAAGTATTTTAGCTCCATACTATGACAATAATAATGACGGATTTTATAATCCTATCGATGGGGATTACCCAATGATAAAGGGCGATGAGTGTTTATTTTTTATTTTTAATGATAAAGCGGATTTACATACTGAATCTGGAGGTACTCCAATTGGTATAGAAGTTCATGGAATGGCTTATGGCTTTGGTTGTAGTGAGAGTGAGTCTTTTGACAACACAATTTTTATAAATTATAAAATCATTAATCGAAGTACATATACACTTTACGAAACATATATTGGTTCATTTACAGATTTTGATATTGGATTTCCTAATGATGATTATATTGGATGTAATGTGGAAAAAGGAGCTTTTTTTGGATATAATGGCGATGACTTTGATGAAACTGCAAATGGAATAAATGGATATGGGGAATTTCCACCTGCACAAGCAGTTGTTATTCTAAAAGGAGCTCCAATAGACCCTGATGGAATAGATAATACACATAGTTTTGATACTATTAATGGTAATTTAGTTTTAAATTGTGAAATTGGAGATATCTTAAATGGAAATATTAATGGGACAAATTTTGGAGATGGTATTGTAGATAATGAAAGGTATGGGATGACTGGATTTGCCTATTTTAACAATTTTGGAACTGGTGCAAATCCAAATACCGTTTTCCCAGGAAACGCAACTGATTATTATGGTTATATGAATGGACATTGGCTAGATTACACACATTTTTGTTATGGTGGCACTGGACACTATTCAGGTGGAGCTAACCCTGAGATACCAACCAATTTTATGTTTCCAGGTAATCCAACTTCTGACCCATGTGGATGGGGTCAAGATGGTAATCCTCAGCAAGGTTGGTCAGAGGTAACTGAAGCAAATAGCCCTGGAGACAGAAACGGATTGGGAGTTTCGGGACCATTTACTTTTTTACCAGGAGAAGAACTTGAATTTGAAATCGCTTATGTATATGCAAGAGCAGGATATGGAACTACAGAAACAACTCTTGAAAAACTTTTTGCATGTATCGATACTGTGAAAAATGGATATATGAACGATATCACTCCATGTGGCACTTCATTTATTTACAATGAAATTCCTGTTACTACAATAAATAGTACTTTTAACACTTCTATTTATCCTAATCCAACAAATAACACTTTACATGTTGAGTTTTCTAAGGTTTCTAATTATCAAATAAAAATATTAGACATTCAAGGAAAAGTGTTTTTGACAGAAATTACTAATAATAAAACACATGTTTTTGACTTAAGTTCACTAGCAGAAGGAGTTTATTTTGTTAAGATTTCAGATGGTAAGAGCATTGAAACAAATAAGTTGGTAATTTTAAGATAAATAAAAATCGATTTGCTTTGAAAGATGTTGCAATTTTTTGTATCTTTGCAACACTATTACAATTAGGGGCTGACCTGGTTTCGACAGCAAGGTAAATGATTGTGTAAGCATGCCGGGCAATGTGAGATAACCCGTTAAACTGTTTCACAAAACAAATAAAAGGCGCAGACAATTATGCTCTTGCTGCTTAATCGAAATAAAGTAGATTAAGCTTAATTCTGGCACTAGGTGCTAAGAACAAGACATCTCTCAATGGGCCCGTCCGGTTCCACGTTGATCAAGAGGTGGCAAAAATTACTGGAATAGCTTGTGCGGTACTCCAACGCAAAAGTGAAATTTAAGGAGATAAGGTTTGAGTTTGGGTGGTCGTCCCCGGATTTTGACCCGACAATTAAAGACGAAATAAGCATGTAGAAAGCCCCCTCGTTTCTTGTTTGGACGCGGGTTCGATCCCCGCCAGCTCCACAAAAAACTCTAAAAACTTAAAATTATATAGGTTTTTAGGGTTTTTTTAAATTAATAATTTATTTGAAGGTAGATATTAGTTGAAAAGTTACCACCTTAACAAAGTTTAACCACAAAGCGATGTACTGTGCTACACTGCGATGCACTGCGATGCACTGCGATGCACTGCGATGCACTGAGCCTGCCGAAGTGAGCCTGCCGAAGTGAGCCTTTCCATCATTCGCTTTTAAAGAATAATCAATTTTATAGTTTTGTGGTCTTTACTGACGTTTACATTGCCTCCTATTTACTGTCAGAAATAGGATTTAATTTTTTTATCGGCAATGTAAAGTCAAAATTCTACCACAAATTTAAGGCTAATCTTCAAATCTAGGTATTGCTGATTTGCGAATAGATCAGTTGTTCTGAATTTATGTAAATTTTAAACTTTTTATTAAATATGTAAAAAGCAACACTCGGATTGTAAACAAAGCGACAGCGAGTTTCGACACTTCGATGTTGCGATGTGTTGGCAAGCTAAGCACATCTCCTAAGGGCTATAAAAATAATTATTTTTTAAAATACAATATTCGGAAGCGTATTCTTTCCCAATCAATTAGTGCAAATAATATTACCGCACAAAATGGTAGTGCAGGTGTTCTATATCGAACAATAGAACCTGTGTTTGGTGTATAAACTCCGACAACAACATAAAGAAATAAAATAAACATTACACCAAAAAGTATAAAACGATTTGTGCGTATGTCAGGTTTTTTAAAATACATAATTGCAACAATACATATCAAACAAAATAAAACAATCTCAAGAAACGAAAACAACATAAAAGCTGAATTTACCTCGGATGGGAAAGGTCTAAAAAAACTATTGATTAGTCCTTCGGGAATAATTTTAATAAAACTCACTACATCGGGGTTAAGACGAGTTAAATCATAAGTGCTACCAGAATCTTCTTGAAGCTCGATGTAATTAATAAAGTCATTTTGTTTACCCGATAGTGTTGAAATAATGTCGTATCCTAACAACTTACCACTAAAAGCAACCAACACAAAACTTAAAGCTAAAATCGAGAAAAAAGTAATAATTTGATATTTTATGTTCATTTTTTTTGCGATAAACAAAAATATTACCGCTGGTAAAAATGCTGGCAACACATAAATTTTTGACACAAACATCAATGAACACGAGATGATAAATCCTAAAAGAGAAACTATAGTGAATTTATGATACAACTTGACCAAAAACCAAAATGCAAAACCAATTGCAAACATCATCAGACCTTCTTTCATAAGTCCGGAAGTCCAAAACCAGCAAGAAGGAATTAAAAAAGCAGATAATATTAATAAGTATTTATTAAGTTTAAATATTTTGGCAAAAGCTTTAAATAAGACGAAACAACCAATAAACGAAAGAAAAGCCATTAACACAATGTGAATAAATATATTTCCTTGCGAAACAAGACAAAACAACGCATTCGCCCTCATTATTGTCCTATTATCATTAAACAATCCATAACTAAACTCACGTGTCCAGTAGTCGGCATTGTCGTAGTATTTTTGCAATTGCGGTTGATTGCCTTGTATCCCAGTTACAAGTCGCAAATAATCCACAAAGTCATCATTTGCAGCATCATATAAAGCCAATCCTCCTTTATAAAACTTATGAATATCTGAAGTTTTGGAGTCGTAATAATAAGTGTAAACACCATACACACTTACTCCACCAACAATTTTAGCAGCAAAAAGAAGCACAAATACGTAAGGTTTAATTCCTTTGTGACGAAAAACCCTTAGAAAATATATGGTTGTTCCAATTAAAACTGCGGTTAATATTGCTGCGAAATAGCTCATTACTCAAATATAAAATTTTTACAATGTTTTTTGGATAAATATATAGGTCTATTGGCATTTAGATTATTTCCTGACAATACTATTTCATATTTTTTAAGATACCCAAGAGTCATTTTTTTTGAATTAAATTCATCAATAGCATACTCGGATATTAATTTTCGCTTAAAAGAATTAGAGTTTATTACTGCTTTAGCAATTTTAGCACTATTTGTTGACAAAAATCCTATATCCTGCTTTACTAACTCTGGCAATGACCCATAAGGAGTTCCAAAAACAGGACATCCAAAATACATACTTTCGATAATTGCCAGTCCGAAAGGCTCATCCCACAAAACTGGAAATATTAAACCTCTAGATCCCTTTATAATATTGTTTTTTTCATCCCCACCAATTATCCCATAAAACTTAGTTTTTCTGCTGGTTGTTAAACGAAATCCCATCTTAAAATTTAAGCGACTACCACCAATAACAGCAAGTTCCTTATCAGCGAGATTACAAATTTTAATTGCACCATTTAAGTTTTTTACTTTCCACGCAGCATTTGCAAGAAAATGAAAATATTCTTGTTTTTTTACAAAATCTGGGTCGCCATAATCATCCCAATCAAGACCATTATACACAAAACTATCAGCGTTATGTCTTTGGGCATGATTTTTTGAAACAAAAACAGAATTAATATCAAATTCTTGCTCAGGAGAAGAATTGCCGTGAATTGTTATAATATATGGTTTATCAATTTTTTCGTTTACAGGAAAATTAAAATGAACGATATCTGTATTTTTAGGTATTTGAGAATTAAAACTCTTATTTACATCTATTTCAAGAACTTTGGCAAAATCGCAGTATGAATTCGCCGCAACAAGATAAGTTACTTTATGCCCCAACTTAGTCAATTCTTTTCCGAGATACCAAATAACGCGCTCGGTACCCCCATATAGAAGTGCTGGAATTTTTGATTGATTTACAATTGTGATATTCATCGCATAATTTTACTCAACAAAGTTAAAAAAAGAATCTACTTGTATTAAAGTATATTCACTCTTGAAACCAATTTACCTTTTTCTTACTATATCAACTCCGACAGCACCAATCTGTCCGCCCATTGGCGGATTAATCTTTTTAATTTTCACTTTCGCCTTTTGCAGTTCAGGGAATTCGTTAAAAACATTTGTTAAAATATCCGAAGCAATTTTTTCTAATAAATTTGATTTTGTATTTTTAAAAACATCTCTGATAAGTGCGTAAGCTACTTGATAATTAATGGCATCATTAAGATTATCAGACAACTCTGCCTTTTTAGTTTCAGCATACATTGTCAAATCGACCAAAAATTTGTTGCCTGCGGTTTTTTCTTGAGGATAATGCCCATGAAATGCGAAAAATTCCATGTCGGAGATAAAAATTTTGCTCATAAAAGTTTTTTTTTCAAAAGTATAAAAATCTCTTTGCATAAATGCAAAATGCTTAAATAAAATCAGATATTCTAACAAACAACTTTATCTTTATTTTTATTTTTACTTGGCATGGGCACAATTTAGAAATTTTCTACAATCATAAAACTGTTTGTCAATATCGCCCTATATTTATAACAAAGAAAGAAATTGATTGACAATATTAGACATAAAAGAAGATAATACAGAATTAATTGTTGCCTGAGCTAAGGGATTGTCAAACAACAAACTAGCTTCGTCAATTCTGCATACTTTATTATTTGACAAACCCTAACTAAAAAAATGCGTATTTCGTCAAACATACTATCTGCTTATGAAAGAGAAGATTTAGGCTTATTAAAACTCACGAACTATGATGACAGTTCTCATTATTGATAAGTATAATTACCAGGAAAAATGTTAGTTGAGTAGGTTTTTAGCTCTTTGTTTAACTCTGTTGACTTATAATCGCTAAGATAATTAAGCATTTTGTAAAAATCACTACCATGATTTTTGTGATTAATATGGCACATCTCATGCAAAATCACATAGTCGATTAAATGATCTGGTAATAGTAAAAGCCTACACGAAAGTCTTATTTCATTTTTCGTATTGCATGTCCCCCAACTTGTTGAAGCTGTCCCAACAGTTAATTTATGAAGTGCAATTTTGTGCTTTTTGCTCAAATATACATAACGTTCTAATAAATAAACGCTTGCTTCAGCTAATAGTAATTTTACAATACATTTTTTAATAAAATTTTGAACATCTTTATTCTCAAAGTCAATTTTTAGAGGATTATATTTGAATAGTAATTTATTTTCAGAGATAATACCACGAAGTTCAGAATGAGCATCATACTCAAATTCGACTTCAGAAACTCTTGTTTTAAAAATAGAATCTGGCGTAAATATTTTTAATGCTACGTTCTGAAACAATAGTTTTGTTTTTTCTTTTATCCATGCAGCATTCTTAATCACAAACTTCTCGGCCTCGTTATAAGAAGACCGATACGGAATTGTAACTAGTATACCTTTTTCTGGGTGAATTCGGATTTTTAAATTCCTTGCATTAGATTTTTTACTTACGAGCACAAATCCGATACCTTGTACAGAAAGTAATTTTTGCATTATTTTTTAGATAATTGGCTTAGTGCCTCAAGGCTTGAATTTGCAACTTCAAAAAAGGAGTTGACAATATTATCGTATTTTTGCTTTACTTCTTTGGAGTCCATACCTGATGTTGGCATGTTTATTTCACTAAAAGCACTATCTCTATGAAGAATTAATTCATTTATAATCTCTCCAACAGGAGCGTGATCTTTGTCTGAGTTTACTTCAACATATATTAAACAATCCGATATAACTACATCTGTTAACCAATTAAGGTCTTTCTTTAAATCTCTTCTATTTGCCATAATATTTTTTTTACAAAACTAAGCTATTAATTCTAAATTTCTATTTTTTTCTGCAATAATTGTAATATTGTAAAAATGTATATTATTTTGTTTGGAGAAACTATTTTTGTTAAATTTGTAAATTACTTAACTAAATTAAAGAATTATGAAAAGAAATTTATTTATTATTTTAGCTTTATCCTTAATGGTTTTTGCTTGTGGACCAAAAGAGACTTCTGAAACTGCACAAGATTATCACTCAACACTAGTTGCATCACAAACTAATGTTGATAACGCTATTGTTGATATAATTGATGCGATTGAAAATGGCGATGAAGCAGAAATATTATCGGCACAACAAAAAGCTAATACAAGATTGGCGGATGCTTTAGAAAAGATTAACGCACTTGATAATTTTGATGGTACTGATGAGTACAAAAATGAAATGCTTAAACTTTTATCTATGTACGAAGATATACTTAAAAACGAAATAGCAGAAATAATTGATTATACCATATATTTTGATGAGCTTTCAGATCAGGAGTGGGAATATTTTTACTCAATAGATGATAGCTTTATGGATAAATATGAAAAAGCTCATGAAGAGTTTGCCGAGTTCCAAGATGATTTTGCTGAAAAGTGGGGCTTTTCTATAAAATAGAATTTGGTAAAAAAGTTAAAAGTGTTTATTGTGATGCTGTGATACTGTGATGCTTACAACCACACGATGAAGAAATCGTGCAGTAGCGTGCTTGAGTTACTGGATAACTGGATCACAGAATCACAAAATCACAGAATCACAGGAGCACAGAATCACAATATTACTTTTATTCAACAAATAATTTTAATCGATCACCAATTTTCAGCATATAATTATCTGGGAGTTGATTCCATTTGTATATTTCGGCAACAGAGCAATTATATCTCATTGCCAATCTAAAAAAGTTATCTCCTGAAACTACGTTGTGATAAACAACATTATTACGCTCTTTTCTTACTACCTGATAATCATTACTTACGGAGTCTGCAATTGTGCTATCTTTTGCTTGTGCTGCGTATATTTCTTCGTTATTATCTAAAAATATTTGTGTAAGTTCATGAGGAAGTACTAATGGATGATATTTCCCGTCAGCAGGAATATACGAATAAAGATAAACAGGATTAAGCGCTTTTAATTTTTCAAGATTATAATTAACTGTCTGTGATATCTGAGCTATCCTTAAAGGGCCAAAAACCTGTATGGTATCGGTTTTATATGCTTCTATAAATTCTTTTTCAGGGAAAATATTGTGTTCGGCATGATACTCCATGAGATAATTCATCGCTATAAAAGCTGGCACATAACTTTGCATTTCATTACTCAAATACGGTCGTAATTCCCAATAATCAGTTTTTCCTCCACTACGCGCGATTGCTTTTTTTACAGTACCAGGGCCTCCATTATATGCAACAAGAGCAAGTTGCCAATCGCCAAATGTATTAAATAAATATTTTAAGTATCTGCATGCTGCATCTGTGGACTTGTAAACATCGCGTCTTTCATCAATATATGAAGTAACTCTGAGATCAAAAAGATCTCCTGTGGGCTTCATAAATTGCCATAATCCGACTGCACCAGATTTTGATATGGCGTTTGGGTCTAATGCCGACTCAACAGCAGCAAGATATTTTAACTCTAAAGGTAAGCCATATCGACTCAAATACTCTTCAAATATTGGAAAATAATACGTCGATTTACTCATCACAAGCTTTAACTTGTCTCGATTACGCAAGCCATAAGCATCTATGTACACCTGCACATGTTTATTATAATTAAATTTTATCGGACTAAGCTCATTAAGATAGTTTATTCTTTGCTCATAAATGTAGGTCGGATAAACAGGAGAAGTTGTATTTAATATGCTATCGCTAACCATACTTTTGCTTGTCCACCAAATGTTTGCAGAGTCACATAATTTGTTCAACGAATTGTCGATTACTACATATATACTTGTGTAGTCGCTTTTGTTTTCTACTTGTGTTGCTGAGATAGTTTTGCCCCCATCATTATTTGCAAATAACGAAAGTATAAAAACCAATTGAGATATTAAGACGAGAATAATTCTACTCATAGAGTTTGTTTTTGCGATGCAAATATCGGTAATAAAACAATGGAACTTTCGTTTATTTAATAAATTTCTTAACTAACGATTGTTAATTTATAATTTATTAATGTATCATTATTTGCTAAAAGTATATTATTTTTACAAAAATAAATAAAAACATTACCTGTTTTATGAATAAAAAAGTTTTTCTTATTTCTGGCATCGTAATAGCTTTGGGGCTTATCGTGTTTGCAATAGTATATTTGTTCGATTTTAATAAAAGCATTAAATCAGAGCCAATTTCTGCTATTCCACATGAAGCAGCTATGATTATTGAGCTTAATTACCCTGCAGATTTTATTGATTTGCTAAAAGCTAAAAAGGGACTTGTTGCTAATTTTGCAAATATAATGCAGTTAAACCTCAATAATTCTATTTTGCATTATATTGACAGTTTAAAAATTATTGATTTTCGAGCAGATTATAACAAAAAGCTTAAACTAATTTGGTCCTTTCATCCCGAAGGTGCAAACCCATTTTGTCAATTAGTAGTAATAAAATCTATGGTTGATGAAAAAGACAACAAAATTGCAGCAAATTATAGTAGCAAACTATCTGGTTTGGGTAAAATTAACGAAAGAGAGTATAAGAATGTAAATTTGCATGAATTTAAAAGTAGGGATAGTCTTCCTAATTTATATTATTACGTTAAAAACGGGCTTTTTATTGCAAGTTTTTCACAGCGCTTAGTCGAAAAGTCTATTGATAAGCTATTAAGTGAAATGTCTTTGTGCGATACAGACAGTAGTTTTAAATCTGTTTATGAGACAGCTGGGAAGAAAGAACTCGCTAATTTTTATGTCGATATGAATTTGTTTGCTAGTGTTCTTGCCAGCAAGTTTGCTGATGATAACACAAATTTATTAGCATATCTTTATAATTTCTCATCATGGGTAGAGTTAGATTTTAATTCAGATGTTACAGGTGTTAAATTTAACGGTTTTTCACAGGCTTGCGACTCTACAATAGGGTTTACGAATATCTTGCAAACTCAAGAGCCAACAAAATTGCGAGTTGTAGAAGCTCTACCAGATAATACTGCATTTTATTTGTCATTGGCTTTTACAAATCCTGATACTTTCAAAGATAATCTTATTGCGTACTTTGATCAGCTTGGTTTAAAACAAAATTACTTAGATAAATACAGCCAAGTAAAATCGCAAACAGGACTAAATATCAGTTCGGTATTCTATCCTTTAGTTGATAATGAAGTGTGTTTTGCAGTAACAAATAATGGAAATAATGAGATTTTTGAAAATTCGTATTTGATTATCAATTTACAGTCTCAATCAGCTGCCGAACTACAGTTGCAAGGAATATTTAATACAATTAAATCAAATATTGGACAATCCGATAATTTGCTCAAAGACAAACTGCGAATAGATGACAAAACCTCTTTAGATGTTTACGTTTTACCATTTGAGGGATTGCCCGAGATGCTTTTTGGTCCATATTTTAACAAATGCTCAGGAAAATATATTACTTGTGTAAATAATTTTATGATATTTGCGAATTCAAAAAACTCTCTGTTTAAAATTGTTTATGATATTTTATTAAATAAAACACTTAAAACAAGTATCGAACATAATCTTTTTCTTGACAACTTTTCTGAAAAATCCAACATGTTTATGTATTTCTCAATGATAAACGGCTATAAATTGCTTAAAGCTGTGTTTAATAACACTTATGCAGGTGTTTTTACTGAATATCAGGATTTACTCTATGGTTTTGGGAACATTGGGTTTCAGATAAGTAAGAGTAACAGTATGTTATATAACAATCTTGTGATTAAACACTCTCTGTATGTTGGGGATAAGCCTAAAACCGTTTGGGAAAGCCGCCTTGACACAATTGTTGCAAATAAACCAGCACTTGTTATAAATCACGATAATAACTCCAAAGAAATTGTAGTTCAAGACCATAAAAACAATCTATACTTACTAAGTAATAGTGGCAGAGAAATCTGGAAAATAAAACTTGATGAACAAATCACAAGTGATATTTATCAAATAGATCGCTATAATAATGGCAGATTGCAATATCTTTTTTCGACTAAAAACAAAATACACCTTATAGATCGATTAGGTAATTATGTTGATAAATATCCTGTAAGACTTCGAGCTTCGGCAACTGCTCCAATGTTATTAATGGATTATAATAATGATAAAAATTATCGAATCATTATTCCCTGTAGCGACAACAATGTTTACCTATATGATAAGGAAGGGAATATTGTAAAAGGTTGGGAATTCGAATCTACTGAAAATCTGATAACTACACAAATATTTCATCAAAATGTATCAGGAGAAGATTACATAGTTTTTCACGATAAATTTAAAGCCTATTTTGTAAATCGAAAAGGAGAAACAAAAAACGAATATCTAACCCAATTTACTTTCTCCGAAAACAATAGTATTTATTACGATTACACCTACTCAGATCCCCGATTTGTAACAACAGACAGCAAAGGAATTTTAAGATTTTTCTATCTTGACGGAAACCAAGACTCATTATCTCTAGGCAAGTATTCAGAAACCCATTTTTTTGCCTTACAAGACATAAATGCTGATGGCAAAATGGATTATGTATTTCTTGACGATAAAAAATTAGAAGTCTATAACAGACAAAAAAAGCTAATTATGTCATATAATTTTGAAGATAAGGTAGATGTTGCACCTATTTTTTATAGTTTTCCAAGCAACCAAATTAAAATCGGCATCGTCTGTTATTCTGTTAGTAAAATTTATCTGATTAATAATGATGGGACTTTATTTCAAGGATTCCCATTATTCGGTTTAACGCCATTTAGTATAGGTTATTTAAGCACCGAAGCAAATAAATTTAATTTAATTGTTGGTGGTCAGGAAAATTTGCTGTATAATTACACTATAAATGAAGACTAAGTTATTATGAAAACAAAATTAAAATACTTGTTGATAGCATCAATCCTAATGGTATCAGTTTTTTCGTGCGTTAAAGACAATTTTAATTTCGATAAATGGGATAAAGAAGTCCAATATGATGCCAGCTTTGCTGCACCTGTTGCGTGGGGAGATCTTGCTTTTACAGACGCACTTAGAATGTATGACTCCACAGGTCTGTTTATCGTAAATGAGGAAGGTTATGTGTCCTTACAATATTTAACTAGAGTTTCGTCAAATAAAGTTAATGAAATTATTTATCTTAACAATCAAAATGTTAATGGTACTGTTGAAAGTCCAGACTTTAACTTTGCACAATTTTCTGCTTTTAACGATACTGTTAGTTTTTTCTATACTGATTTTTTGACTTTCTCTATGTTTAATGCTGAAGCTGAAATTGATAGCCTAATACTCAAAACAGGTATTATGGATATTGCTACAAACTCAACGTTTTCACACTCGGCAAGGCTTTATGTAAAATTTCCTAGTGTTACAAAAAATGGAGTTCCGTTTTCAACAATTTTCACTTATACTCCAGGAGGAGGAAGTTCTGTTAGTCTTAATAATGACTTTACAGGTTATAATATAGATTTGACGCAAACCCCTACTAATTTTAATGAAATTCCAGTCGAAATACGCCTAACACTATTTTGGTCGGGAACAACAGATAATAGTGGAACTGTATCTTTTGATGTCAATATGAAAGATATGCAGTATAAAATTATGCACGGTTATTTTGGTGAGAATACTCTGTTTTTTGAAAGCGATACAATTGACATTTCATTATTTAAAAGTAATGACTGGGAAATTGAGAGATATCTATTTATGGATCCAAAATTTAAAATATATTACTGGAACTCTTATGGCGTACCATCGCAATTCTACTTTGACCATCTGGTAGCTCATTCTGTCTTACAAGGCGACATGAATATTTTGGACGATGCCAATAACTTACCAATAGGACCAGCAAATCCTTATGATGTAAATTATGCACTTGTAGTAGGTCAAAGAATGCTTGATTCATTAAAAGTCAATAAAGAGAACTCCAATATTGATGATGTTGTAAATGCCAGACCTCAATGGATACAATTTAAAGCTAGAGCGACTACTAATCCTGCTGGTTTAGACCATCACAATTTTGTTATTGACGATTCTCAAATTGAGGTAGAAGTAATTATGGAATTACCTTTATGGGGATATATATATAACTGGAATTTAAAAGACACCGCTAAAGTTGATTTGTCTGATCTCCAAAATGAGTATAATCCAATCAAACGCGTATTGGTAAGAGTAGATATACAAAATGGATTCCCAATAGAAGCTTTTGGACAAGTATATTTTACTGATGAAAATTACGTTATACTTGACTCGTTGTTTTATACTTATGAAGAAAGATTGCTTGATGCTGCAAAAGTTGATGCTAGTGGAAAAGTGTTGGACTTTAGTCGTAAAGTTACTAAAATTGAGTATGTGGACGAACGACTTAAAAAACTAGAAACATGTAAATATGTTGTTTACGCTGCTCAGGCAAATACAACAAATGCCGTAGCTGGAACAGTTATTAAAATATTTAAAGATTATAGAGTAAAATTCGATGTGGGTTTTGAAGTTGATCTTGAGGTTGAGGGTAATATAGATTCAATTTCAAATACATTTTAAATTATAAACCAATGAAAATGAAAAAACATATACTATTATTGATTTTTGCTGGAGTTCTTGCTAGTGCAAGTGCACAACAAGGATTAACTCTTTACAATATGGACAGAGTAATGCAAAGCCAATTCATTAATCCAGCGATTGACGTACCATATAAATTTCATATTGGTGGATTGCTTGTGCCTATAGCTGGACAGTTACCTCCTCCGATTTATTTTAATTATGGGAATAATTCTTTTTACTATAATCATATATTGCACATGGGCAAAGGCGATAAAGCTGATAATTTAGTTTTAGATATCCCACTATTTATGAAAAAACTCAAGAAAACGACTCACATGAGATTTGATACTCAAATTGAGCTGCTAAATCTTGGGATTAAATTAGAAAACATGTTTCTTACCGTTGCTATTACAGAAAAGTTTAAATACGGAATGTCTCTACCTTATGATATTTTTGAGTTTACTTTAAACGGAAATATGCCTTATATGCAAGAAGGTAAGCCTCATGATTTTAGTGGATTTGGAGTAAATTTTACTCACTACAGAGAGTTAGCAGTTGGTGGATCAATGCAAGCAAACAATGACCTCACTCTTGGTGGTAGAGTTAAAATTTTGTTTGGTATGGCGAATGTAAATACAAACTTTAAAGAATTGTCATTATATACAGACCCCGATGATTATTCAATGACATTTACCACGGATATGAAAGTGCATTCTTCTTTACCAATATTTTTTGACATGAATATGCTAGAAATTGACTCCGTTGGATTATCGCTAAATGAAGCCTCTCTTACAGCGTTTGAAGATAATCCTGCAAGTTATTTTCTTAATCTTAAAAACATAGGTATGGGTTTTGACATCGGTGCTTCTTATAAACTCACACCAGAAATTGATTTATATGCTTCGCTAATTGATTTTGGATTTATAAGTTGGAATACTAACCCACAAAACTTTATTAGTAAAGGGCAATACGATTTTCATGGTTTAGAAGTTGAATTATGGGAAAATGATGAAGAGCGAGACGCATCGATGCAAAATTTTGCTGATACTTTATTCAACATCTTTAAGCCCGACCTTTTAGAAACCAGTTATTTAACATGGCTACCTTCAAGTGTGTATGTAGGAGGGAAATATAAATTTCATCAACTTTTACATTTTACCGCTCTTTATCGTGGTGAGTTTTACCGCAAATCGTATATGCAGTCATTAACTCTTGGTGTTAATTCAAATCTTACCGAATGCATTTCGGCTCATCTTACATACTCTCTAGCACATCGAACAGCTAATCATATTGGCTTTGGACTTTCTGCTCGCCTTGGACCAGTTAGCTGGTATATAATTACAGATAGCTTTACCAATATGATATGGCCACAAAAAGCAACAAATATTAATTTACGTATGGGTTGCAATATCGTATTTGGATATAAGAAAATCAAATCAAGTGCATCTATGAGAACATAGTTTTCGAACTTTAGTGGTGAGAGATAATATCCATAAATATATTTATATTGCGGCATTATGTATTATTGCATTTTTTCTGCCACTTAGCGAGTATATTACGAACGCTGCAATATTCCTATTGCTCACAAATTGGGTAATTGAAGCCGACTTTGTTAAAAAATGGCGGAAACTTATCCAAAACCCAGCAATTTTAATATTTATTATTCTTTTTATAGTCCATGCTATCTGGTTAATAAATAGCGAAAACATTAGCTTTGGAATACATGATATTAAAATTAAACTCCCATTGCTTGCTCTTCCTATTATTATTGGAACTTCAAAAGCTTTAAGCAAAAAAAATATTGATAGGATTATTGCCGTTTTTATTCTGGGAGTGCTTATTAGTACCCTAACGGGGTTGATAGTCTATTGGGGCTTTATAAAAAATCCTAATTCCGATAATGTTAGAAATATATCTTATTTTGTTAGTCATATACGATTGTCATTAATGATTTGCCTCTCGGTATTACTAATATTCCGTTTTATTAATGAACGCAAATTTTTTACTTCCTATAAAATTATTATTGCTGTTATTGTAATTATTTGGTTTGTAGAATTTTTAATGATGATACAAGGTTTTACGGGATTGATTTCGTTGGTAATAGTTGGACTTATTAGTCTTGCCGTAAAAGCTTTTAACGAACAACATATAATTAAAAAAATTATCTACATCGTTATTGTCGTAGGTTTACCAGTATTTCTTATTTCATATCTTGGAGTACAAATAAAGTCATTTTATACTCCAACAAACCCTATGATAAAAATTGAAACATCCACAGAAAATGGGAATAATTACTATCATAATCTCGAATCAGGCTTATTAGAAAACGGCAATTTAATTTATATAAACATTTGTGAAAAAGAGCTTTATTCTGGATGGAATAAACGCAGTTCAGCACGCTTAGACGGCCGAGATGTACGCGGTCAAAGTTTATTGCATACATTAATTCGATATCTAACATCACGCGGATTAACTAAAGACGCTGATGGGATTTTTCAACTTAGCGATAATGACATCGCTAATATTGAAAATGGACACACTAATTATAGGTTTGTGAGACATAATGGAATTAGTAAACGCATTTACAATATTATATGGGAAATAGATGTTTACACAAAAAATGGTAACCCTAGTGGACACTCGATTACGCAACGATTTGAGTATCTTAAAGCAGGACTTATTTTATCTTATAGAAATATTCGTTATGGTACAGGAACTGGTGATGTTGATGATGAATATAAGGCTTTGTATATTGAGAAATCATCACAGCTTGACTCACAATATCGACATCGAGCTCATAATCAGTTTTTAACTTTTTTTGTTTCCTTTGGTGTTGTTGGTGCTTTTTTGTGCTTTTTTGCATTTTTTTATCCAGTAATATTGGACTTTAAATTTAGAAACTATCATTTTGCTGTATTTATTCTAATTGCCGTATTGTCGATGCTTACAGACGACACTTTGGAGACAACAACAGGTGTGGTTTTTATTTCATATTTTTATTCCTTATTTTTGTGGGGTGAAAAATAAAATTCAAAGAAAATTTTAGATATGGATAAAGAAAATTTTATGAAAAAAGCCATAGAGCTTTCAATTAAAAATATGGATAAAGGCGGAGGTCCTTTTGGTGCAATTATAGTTAAAAATGGAGAAATAATTGCTGAATCTGGAAATAGTGTAACAATTGATAATGACCCTACTGCTCATGCCGAGGTAAATGCAATTAGAACAGCATCAAAAAAACTCGGCACTTATGATTTGAGTGGCTGTGATATTTATGCTTCATGTGAGCCTTGTCCAATGTGTCTTGGTGCTATATACTGGTCAAATATTGATCGCTTGTTTTTTGCAAATAACCAAAACGATGCCGATGAAATTGGGTTTAGCGATAAGTTTATTTATGATGAGATTGCAAAAAACTATACACAACGGAATTTAAAAACTGAAAATATTATGAGGGAAGATGCCCTCAGAGCTTTTGAAATTTGGAGAAATAAGGAAGATAAAATTGAGTATTAATAATTATGCTTGACCAAAACTTTTTTGATAGAGATGTTTTAAAAGTCGCTCCCGAACTGGTTGGAAAGATAATAATCCGAAAGTTTGACGATGGCAGCATCAGACGTTTTAGAATTACACAAACCGAAGCCTATCGTGGCGAAAACGACAAAGCTTGCCACGCCAGTAAAGGCAGAACACCACGAACCGAGATAATGTACCATCAGCCTGGTACTATTTATGTTTATTTAATTTACGGTATGTATTGGATGTTGAATTTCGTAACAGAAAGAGTAAATATTCCTCAGGCTGTACTTATTCGTGCAATTGAGGGATATGACGGACCAGGAAAACTGACAAAAGCTTTGCAAATCGACCAAACTTTTAACAATCAAACTATTGTTGACAATCAACGGATTAAACTTTTTGACGATCTATATCAACCCGAAATAATTACCGCTCCACGAATTGGAGTTGATTATGCTGGTAAAATATGGGCAAAAAAACCGTGGAGATTTATTGATAAAAATCTTTCGTAAAAGTTTTAATTCCGCCGTACTAATGGGGTAAGACCAATTTGATATCCAAACGAACGACAAAAATTGAAAAACAAATTGCAATCCCATTAGCATCGCACGAGTTACGTTTAATGTTTTAAACGGCAAAAGCGATGTACTGCGATGCAATAAACCTGTCGAATTGCGATGCACTAAGCTTTTGTTGTTTTACAATCCCTACGGTATAAGATTAAAATCATACAATAAAATTGTACTCGTTGGGGAGACCCGATAACAAAATCTATTCTGGTTTAGGCATAATATCTTCATCTTTAAAACTATAATAAGTTTTGTCGGCAATAATAATATGGTCTAGCACCGAAATATCAAAAAAATTAGCTGCATTAACAAGTTTTTCAGTAATTTGTATGTCCTGTTTGCTGGGATTACGATTTCCTGATGGGTGATTGTGAGCAATAATTATTGCTTGTGCAAGGCGTTCCAAAGCATTTTTCATAATAATCTTAATGTCCATAACTGTTCCTACAGTACCACCTTGGCTAAGCTTAATGCTATCAATTATAGTGTTTGCACGTGTTAGATAAAGAATATGTATTTCTTCGTGGGGTATATCTCCAATTTGTGGTTGAAAATAATCATAAGCATCAGTACTACTAGTTATTTTTTGTTGGATTACAACTTCTTGCATTTTACGTCGTCTTCCAAGTTCTAAAGCTGCTACAATACTTACTGCTTTAGCTTCGCCAACTCCTCTAAATTGCATTAAATCTTTGTATGTTTTTTTACCTAAAGTGTTTAAATTATTTTTGCTTTCTTTAAGGATGTCTCTGGCTAACTCAACCGCTGATTGTTTTATGTTTCCCGATCCAAGTAAAATAGCTACTAATTCAGAGTCGCTAAGAGCCTCTGTACCTTTTTGCATTAATTTTTCGCGAGGACGATCAGATTCTGCCCAGTATTTTATCGATTTACTATTTTCCATGTAAGAAGATTATTTTTTGTAAAAATAATAAATAGATTTTTATTTGTGTATATATAAACAAAAAAAACTGTTCCTCGAAAGAAACAGTCAATGTCTTATTATAAAAAAAAGCTTTATACTAATGTATTAACATGCTTAGTAAGTGCAGATTTTAAGTTCGACGCTTTATTCGCATGTATAATATTTTTCTTAGTTAATTTATCAAGCATCCCAATTACTTTAGGAAGCAATTCCTCAGCTTCATTTTTAACTGTCATGCCTCTGAGTTTATTAACTGCATTACGTGTTGTGCGAGCATAGTACTTGTTGTGTAATCTTCTTACCTCAGTTTTTCTGATACTTTTTTTTGCTGCCTGATGATGTGCCATAATATTTTATTATTTCTATAATTTATTCTTAAAAATCTTTCTTAAATTCGGACTGCAAATATACTATTTTTTTTTTATACAACAAGTTTTCTAAATAAATATTTAAAATATTATTAATTACTTCCTATTTAGAACGTTAATGTTGGAATAAAAAGCCAAAAAAAGTGAAATTATGTGATTCTTGCAACTACACGATGAAGAAATCGTGTGGTAGCGTGTGGATTACTGTGATTCTATGATCGTGCGGTAGCAAGAAATACTAGGATACTGTATTTCTATAAAAAAAGAAGTAGCTTAACTAAAACTACTCCTTTTAATGCTATATTTATATTTTAATATGTAAAAATAATTTTGATTAATTCAGGAGAAGGATTCAAATTCCAATCATCTTTTATAGCAATATAATAGTCTCTTCCGGACTGAGGAATTTCAATTATACCAGGGATTTCAAAAGAAGAAATTTCTTCGAGTGCACCATTTGCATCTAATAAAAGTAAAAATATAAAGGCAAGACAACCATTGATATACCTTTCAAGAAAAAATTTCGTACTCATCATTTAGAAGCAACTGCTACAAGTGAATTAGGGACAATTTTTGGAAACTACTATTTTTCAGAAGAACTTGGCTTTGTACGAATGGACTATAAATTACCTGATAGCACCAGTATTTCAATTCGATTAACGGGAGTCGAGTTTTAAAAAAAGGAAAAATGAGAAACATTTGCCAATCGAGGTAAACCGCCCACTAGTAAAAACTAACAGGGCAAGTCCTTTGACAAAAGCTCAGGAACCACCTCTCACAGTTCTGCTGAGCTTTTGTCGAAGTACCACTATATAATTTCGCTCAGCACAGGTGTTCAATGTAGCAAAGTGGAGAGCAGCGGAACGGATAAACTGCTTTCCGATTTTCCGGTTGGAAATTTCAATAAAATGCGTCAAACCATTCTGAACACTTAGGAATATCTATTTATCTTCTATTGTGGCGGTAAGTTCGGCTTGCCACCTTTGCAGACACATACCGATAAACTCATAAAGTTGCATTCCATTGATTTAAAAAAACATTGGTGCAAAAACATTTTTGAAATAAGCAGACAGGCAGTGATTTCCTATTAAAAAAAAGACAAAAAGCATAAGCATGAAGATTAATATACCTTAATTATTATGAGTTAATTGAATCAGTTTAATGAAACAAATGCTATTTTGAAGAATATATTTACATTTTTTCATCATTTTTCTACAAATTACTTGTAATTTAATTTGTAGTTAGTATCTTTACAAGATATTATAAATGAGCATTATCGGAAAATATATGTGTTATGATTTCATACATATAGGGAGTATTAGGAAATATTGTATGAGTTTGTTATACATATATTACCGTTACCCAACATAAAATGGAGAACGGAAAACACATACTACAAAATATTAGGATAAGGTTGATAGCCTTTTGCATTCGTATCCACCGTGACGGATTGGCGAAGATTTGAATAAATCAAATATTTTTTTTAACTTTAATATTAATTATTATGAAAACAATAACGAATAAAATAATAATTGTGGTGATAACATTTTTAATAGTCTCCACATCATCGAAAGCTCAAACTATAGAAGTAAATGACAAGTTTTGGGTTATGTCGTCCAGTCCATCAACCGAACAAGGTGTAGATGGATTTACAAATAATAGTCAAGTAAATGGTCTTTTGGCGAGTTACAATGTAAGTAAATACGAAAAAGCTTTACCATTTGCTAAAACTCCTGCACTTCAAAAGGTGTATGAAGTAGAATGTGATTGTAACATTGATAGTTTGATGAATAATTTACAATCAAGATTTTCAAATTTGTATTCAGCATTTAAAAGACTGGATTATGAAAAGATTGCTCTTTATGATCCAATTGATTGGATGTGGTATGCTCATGCAGATGATTGGTTATGGCATCTTAAAAAAATACAAGCAGATTTAGCATGGGATATTACATTAGGTGATACTAATGTGAAAACGGCGATTATTGATACTGACTTTGATATTGGCCATCCTGAACTCGCAGGGGAAATTCATCCACTTTTTGATCCTTATGACAGTATTCCCTTTGGATGCAACCCATCACACGGACATGGAACTGCTGTTGCAAGCTATGTTTCTGGAGAAACAGCTGAAGTAGGGGGTACTTCTAATGGGCAACTTGCATCAGTTGGTTTTAATACTAAAATGATTGGTTATAGAGCATGGAATGGTAATTATCTCCAAAAAGCTTTGCATGCCTCTTCGGTTATGGGAGCTAATATTTTAACTTCTTCAGCTGGTGGTTGGTATTCTTGCCCAGCTAATGATGGTGGTATTGACTCATTGATTGTCAAAGAAATTTTAAATAATGGAACTACGATAATAATGCCAGCAGGTAACGGTTCAGGAACACACAATTTTTGTAGCTCTTTGGATTCAATTAACCATTCGGCATTTTTTCCACTTTCACCATATTACGACGAACGAATAATCCTTGTTTCTAGCACAGGAATCGACGATAAACATCAGTTTATAAAAAATGATTCAACAAATGGAACTCATTCTCATTATCCTGATGTAGATTTATGTGCGCCAGGTTACAATACTATGTCAGCACAACCTTCAAACTGTGGTACTGTCAATTGGCCTTATTACGGTTCCTCGTCAGGTACTTCATTTGCTACTCCTATTGTTGCGGGTGTGGCATCTTTAATGTATTCTGTAAATCCATGTATGACTCCTTCGTGGTGTCAAGACATTCTAAAGAATACTACTGACCCTATACTTGATGCTGCTAACTTTCCAAATGGTGTAGGAACAGGTAGAGTAAATGCATATGAGGCTGTAAAAGCTGCCCAGAATGCACAATCATCAACACTCGATTTATACATGAAAGACAGACCCGAAGATTTTGGTGATGAACAATATCCATACCACTGGCAAGCAGATCGGGATGAAAGTGTAGATATTTGGATACGTAATCAACCAGATGGTCATGAGAATCAAACTCATCAAGAGCCAGAGTATAATTCTTCATCACCCGTGTATGTTTATGTGCGTGTGCGTAATAAAAGTTGCGTTGATGCATCGGGAGATGAAGATTTAAGTTTGTATTGGAGTAAAGCTTCGAGCTGGAGTTCATGGCCTCAAAACTGGGATGGAACTCAGCCAAATATTGGTAACAAAATCGGCTCAATAAATTTAGGAAACTTAAAAGCCGGTAGGGATACAATTATTGAGTTTGAATGGAATATACTCAATCCATACATCCACCAAAATTGGACAAGCTGTCTACTCGCTAGAATTGAAAATTCACCTACTGACGTGATAACAATTCATCCTGATCGAATAGATGATGATGTTTTCTTTAATAACAATATAGCATTAAAAAATGTTACCGTAATAGATATTGCACCCGGAATTGCAGCACCTGGAAGAATAGATGGTGTGTATTACCCCCATGGAAAATATATGTTTGTGGGTAATGCTCAATCTCATGCCAATCAATTCAACCTTAAATTTTCGGTATCAAAAGACTCTTTGCAAAAATCCATTGTGAAAGAAGCAGAGGTTAAAATTATCTTTGATGAATCTGGTTGGGATATTATAGAACCTCATGTTAGCAATAGAGATGATGTTAAAATTTTAAGGGAAAAAGAAATATTGCTTCTAAGTGATACAGTTTTACTTTCTAATATAGAGTTCCCTGCAAATACACGTATTCCAATATATGTTGGATTTAGCTTCTTAATAGAAAAAATCACAGAACAGCAAGATTTTATGTATAATGTTAGGCAGTATCACTCGGATGGAGACTCATTACTTGGTGGTGTACATTTCAATGTAAAAAGATATGAACGAAACCCTTTTAAAGCTGATGCAGGAGAAGACAAAGAAATTAAAGAGGGTGAAGCTGTTGCGATAAATGCGATTACAATTAATGAGGCTGCAACTTATAACTGGTATAACCAAGATGGTGTCCTTATTTATGAGGGCAAAGCATTCTCTATCACTCCAGACATAACAAACAAGTATAAACTTGAGGTTATTACAGACGCAGATGGCTTTAAGGATTATGATGAAATGGAAGTCAAAGTAAATCCTTTTTGGATAGAAAACATCTCTCCTAATCCAGCATCTAACCAAGTGAGCGTAGTCTATGTAGCTGATAAAGCATCATCAGCTTACATTATGGTGGTTAATCAAACAGCTACTGTATCAAATAATTATATTATTGATACAAATCTTTCGGTAACAAATATTGATTTGTCATCCTATCAAACAGGGGTATATACTGTTGTATTGGTTTGTGATGGTGTTGCAAAAGATGCTAAAAATTTGGTAGTTCAATAATTTTAATAATCAAGCAAAGCGGAATATTCCGCTTTGCTTATTTAAAAATAGTTATTATGAAAATATTATATTTAATACTCACTACATCATTTTTGTTGACTTATAGTGCTTATTCTTTTTCACAATGTATTGCAGATGCAGGATCAGATATCCATAGATGCTCTAGAGATTCCACTGTTCAACTAGGAGGTAGCCCAACAGCTTTTGGGGGATCTACTCCTTACACTTATGAATGGAGTATTGATCCAATTCCTACCACATCGCAAGCTGTTCCCTATGTATATGCTTCAAATATGTTAAATGACACTTCTATAGCTAATCCAATGTTTATATATAATGGTAGTTTTTTGAAAGATTCCATAACGTTATATTTAAAAATTACAGACAATCAAGGGTGTCAAAGTTTTGACACCTTAAAGTTAACAACATCACTCTTTGGTGAACACCTTATTTATCACGATATCTGGATCAATGATGGCGATTCAGTTTACCTTAATGAGGTACCAAATATTAGTGGTGGTTTTGGAACATCAACTTATGATTGGAATCCTTCCTATGGATTAAGCGATACGAGTCTAGCACTTGGCTTCTGGGCAAGTCCAGATACATCAGTTACATACACGCCCACAGTAACGGATTCTAAAGGATGCTCAAAAACTGCTGGTGGACCTTTGTATTTTATTTGGATAAATACCGTTGGCTTAAATGATAATAAACTTAAAGAAGTTGAACTTTTCCCTAACCCTACATCTGATATCATTAATATTAAAAAGGAAAAGTCTGAAATAATTAGTAAAATAGAACTTTACACTCTTTCGGGTAAAAAAATAAATACATTTAACAATCTTGAAAATCATATTGATATATCTAATTATTCAAAAGGTGTTTATACGCTAAAAATTTATTTTGATGATTATGTTTCATCCCAAAAGATTGTAAAGAAATAAGCATTACGTTGGGTAACAACAAATAAGCCCAAGCGGCAAACGTTCTTACGTGTTAGCCGCCTGTGCCTATTTGCAAACCGTTGTGTTTAATTTAAAAACACAAAATATCATGAATATGAAAGTAATAAGAATAAGAAAAATAGTACTAATTGTAAGTCTAATTATGACTTGTAATGCAATATTCGGACAAATTAGTCAGGGAGGATTGCCATACAGTTTTAGTACTAATCTTAAAAAACCAACAGGAGCAAGTGTTATATTGTCTAAAAATATTCCTACTATTAAAATGTCAAAAATAGACAACGGTATAATAGAAGAAATAAAACAAAGTAATGAAATACAAGAAGGTAATTATCAATTTGCTTATAGCTTTAATGTTGATATAAATATAAAAACTTCTTCAATAATTGACTCTCTTGATTTTGGTTTATTGTATCGTATTTCAATAAACTCGGTACATGCTTACTCAATAAATCTAATATTCAAAAAATACATATTACCAAAGGGGGCTAAATTGTTTATTTACAGTTTAGATAAAGAATATATAATAGGAGCATTTACGAGTAACAATAATAAGATATGTGGGCGACTACCAACTCTTCCAGTAAGAGGAGATGAAATAATAGTTGAGTATTTTGAACCCTACTATACTGAATTTACAGGAGAACTTGTTGTAGGTGTAGTAAACCATGATTTTATTGGAGCTGTTTCTGAAGGTAGTATAGAAGATGATTTTGGTAGTTCTGGTTCATGTATGGTAGATATAAATTGTTCTGAAGGTAATAATTGGCAAACAGAAAAAAGAGCAGTATGCAGAATTGTTAAAGATGGTAATTCTCATTGTACAGGGACATTGTTAAATAATACAAATAATGACGGAAGACCTTATTTCTTAACTGCAAATCATTGTATTAGCACTCAAAGTGAAGCAGATGATTGTATTTTCATATTTAATTACGAAAGTTTATCTTGTGGAGGTGGTGATGGTTCAACTTCTCAATCTATTGCAGGAGCTACGTTAAGAGCTACAAGACAACAATCAGATTTTGTTTTATTAGAATTTTCTCACGAACCTCTTTCCTCATGGAACCCATATTACGCTGGTTGGGATAGAAATGATAATCAAGGAGCAGGAGGCGTTGGAATTCATCATCCAGCAGGTGATGTTAAAAAGATTTCTACGTATAATATGACACCAATAAATTCTAACTGTATTTCCGGATTTCCACAAAACAATTTTTATTTAATAAATAATTGGACATCAACAGCAAATGGACATGGAGTAACAGAAGGAGGTAGTTCAGGCTCTGCCTTATTTAATAACAATCATCAAGTTATTGGTCAATTATATGGAGGGTGCTCAGGACATAACTCTAATTGTAGCGATCCGACCAATGATTTTTCTAATTATGGAAAAATATTTGCTTCATGGGATTTAGGAGGTTCTGCAAATAACCAATTACAAAATTGGCTTGACCCTTCAAATGGGCTTATTACAGTACTAAATGGTGCAAATGTGTGTCCTCAAGGTACAGTAGAACATTTAAACATTACCCATACTATTAATTCAGGTGTTGTAGAAATTCACCAAGCGACCAAAACAATTACAGCATCTAATACAATTAAATCAGGAGCAACCGTTACGTATGAAGCGGGAGAAAGCATTACCCTAGAGCCTGGTTTTGTTGCAGAAGCAGGTAGTAATTTTACTGCCCAGATAAAATCTTTTGACTGTGTGCCTGGTTGCCATCCAGTATCAATAGATTTACTTCCAAATGTATTTACTCCAAATGGAGATGGTATAAATGACAATTTATGTTATCCTGTAACTAATGCCACTTCATATGAATTTGAAGCATACAATCGTTGGGGAACACGAGTATTTAGTAGTTCAGGAAGTGTATCAGGCAATATGGCATGTGTTTGGGACGGAACAGGAAGTTGTGGTGGTTGTTGGTATGCTGTAATTATAACTTTTAGTAACGAATGTGATGAAAAATCGGAAGCATATGGAGTTACTGTGTTTGGTAGTGGTAATAAATCTGCAAAATATTCAGAATCATCAAATAGCGATTCTACTGATACAAAAGACAAACTATTACTAAATATTTCATTTGAACAAGAATCTCAAAATCTTGATTTTGAAGTATTTCCAAATCCAACTGATGGAAACTTTTCATTAGAAATTAAATCAACAAATTCATATTCTTTTGAAATCATTAATTCCGTTGGTGTATTAATGTATAAAATTGATAAACTTAACAATCACAAAATTGAAATTAATAAAACAGGGTTTGCTTCTGGATTTTACTACATAAGATTAAATGATGAAAATAGTGTCGTTACTAAAAAAATAATTATTCACTAAAAATAATAACTATGAGAACATATGTATTGTTAATACTGCTTTTTCCTGCAATAGTAAGTAGTAGCTGTAAAAAAGATTTAACAAATGAAGTTGATATTACTCAATCTTTATGGATTGTAAAATCAATCAAAACAGATAAAGAACAATTAAAGCCTGACCATGAATATATATTAGAATTTTTAAATGACAGTTTGTTTAATTTGAATTTAAGTGTAAATAGTGGCGGAGGTAAATATAAGTTAGTTTCAAAAGGGAATATATTGATTGATACTTTCGACCCATATACTGAAATATGTTGTGAAAATGACTTTGACAATAGCCTTTTATATTTATTACCAAAGGTTATAGAGTATGAAGTTTTAAGAAATATATTAATATTTAAGAGTAGCGAAGGAGAAATTGAATTTAAGAAGGAGTGATATATGTGATAGAAAAACTAAACACAACACGCAATAAAAAACATAGGGCAAGAAGTGCTATATTTGAACGACATACCATTTAATAAACTTCTTGGTAACTTGATAGTTAGGTGCTTCGAAATGCCCTACGTTTCTTATTGCCGACCGTTGGCAACAATCCCCCTTCGACCCAAAATATCGATGAATATTTTCGCTAACGATAGGGTAAATTGAAGAAAAAGTGAATGTAATTTGAAAATGTTAAACAATTATA
>Ga0265295_1002447_pt1 | contig 29408 bp, 29 predicted proteins | sample Munlansysbiofilm_FD_192503 | JGI IMG/M metagenome (GOLD analysis project Ga0265295, IMG submission 192503) | Leachate microbial communities from a municipal landfill in Southern Ontario, Canada - Methane capture system biofilm | ecosystem: Engineered > Solid waste > Landfill > Unclassified ... | reverse complement strand
TTATCATCATTAGTCTTGAATTTAGAGGAGTTCATCTTGATATTGATAGTGTCTTACTAGGTAATCTTGAATTTGTCTACTTTGATCAAATAGTTATAAATGGCATGAAGATGGGGCCGAAAGTCTTCTATGTCTTACTCGCGGTATTCGCCCTCAACTTTACATTCTTCGCCGTCTTTTATAAAGAACTGAAAATTGTCAGTTTTGATCCAAAACTTGCCGCGGTGTTAGGCATCTCGCCAATTATTATTCATTATAGTCTGATGGTTTTAGTTTCACTGACAGCAGTGACGAGCTTTGATGCAGTCGGTAGTGTCGTGGTCATTGCCCTGATGGTCGGACCAGCGATTACGGCTTTACTATTTACCAAGAACTTACTGAAGACGGTCTTGTTATCAATGAGTATTGGTATCTTTAATAGTGTCGGCGGTTTTCTGATTGCCTACTTATTTGATTTACGCACAAGTGGGGTCATTGCCGGCTTTACCCTCTTAGTCTTTTTACTTGCCCTCTTGCTTAATCCTAAAAACGGGGTGATTGCCCTGATTCTTAGAAGAAGAAGACAAAAAATTGAGTTTAGTCTGGTCGCGCTTTTAAACCATTTAGAAAACCATCAAATTAGTAATGAGAATCGTACCTCACGCCTGGCTCTTCATGCCACCTTTAGTGGATCAAGTAATCCTAACTTACTAATTAACACCGCACTTAAGAAAGGCTATATTGTTGTTAAAGACCACTATATGCATATTACCGAACTTGGTCAGACTTTCTATTTAGACAAGACCAAAGAATATGAGTTTGAACTTTAAAAAGGAGTCCCTTTATGAATAGAGCAGAAGAAGATTACATTAAAGCTGTCTATGAATTAACAATTGAAAAAGATGAGGAGTTAGCCAAAACTAATGAACTCGCCACTAAATTTGGTTTTAGTGATCAATCAGTTAATGAAATGGTCAGACGTCTTGTTAAAAAAGGTATTTTTAAGTTTTCTCCATATAAGGGGGTATCTTTGACCTTAGAGGGCCGGCAAGAAGCCATTAGAATGGTGCGGAGCCACCGCTTGTGGGAGCTCTTTTTAAATAAAGCCTTTGCGTTTAAATGGAATGAAGTCCATGAAGATGCCGAAAGACTTGAACATGCGGTCAGTGATAAAGTCATTGATGCGATTGATAAATATCTAGACTATCCGACTCACTGCCAACATGGTAATCCGATTCCCACCAAAGCGGGCAAAGTTAGCCCTGTTAGTCAAAAGTGTATTTTTGATTTAAACGTTGGTGACAGGTTTGAAGTAGTTCGAGTTAAAGATAATAAAGACTTACTCACTTATCTTAATAAAATTAATCTAAAACTTTATGATAATTATGTCGTGACTAGTAAAGATAATTTTGTCGGGCTAATTACAGTTAAAAACGAAGAGAGAGTGATTGAACTGACAAAGACAATCGCCGACTTCGTGTTCGTGATAAATAAATAGAATTAAACGACAATAAAGTCAAAATAGCTCTTTTTGTCCTGCAAAATTGGGCTAAATTAGATAAAAGATGAGATAACCATCAAAAAAAATTATAATTGACAGACAAAAGGTCTTATCTTCTTCACGATTAGTAAGGTAAAAAAATTAATTAAGAAGCAGATTTATCTAACTCGTAGAGGAGTCCTTCTAAATCCTTATCTAACTTGGGATTATATTTAGTAAATGTGCCCACAAAGTGTAGGCCGGCTTTTTCCATAACGCGGTAACTAGCGATGTTTTGTTTATCACAAGTGGCAAAGACCTTATCAAGATGTAAATCCTTAAAGGCATAGTTAATGATTATTTTCATTGCTTCCGTTGTATAACCTTTATTCCAGTGTGAACGATTAAGAATATAACCAATCTCGGCCACGCGAGAGCTTTTAAGTGTGAGGTCAATCATGCCAATTAGGTCATCACTATATTTTAAAACAATTGCAAAACGATAGATCTTTTTTGGCACCATATTATTTAAAGTTATCGTGTCTTCCACATACTTGAGAGTTTGGCTATATGTATTAGGTCCCCATAACATATACCTAGTTGTTTCTTCGTCCCCGGCATAAAGATGGATACTTAATGCATCATCAATCTTTACAGGACGGAGATGAAGATGTTTACTAGTTAAATTCATAAAATAAGTTTAGCACTTCTAATCATATTGGCGCTAGATTTAGCCAAAGTTAGATATAATTTTAACGAGGAAATTATTATGAATATTAAAGACAGTTATGTTGAGTTAATTGGTCACACACCAATGGTGCGGCTAAGAAATTATGAAAAGAAAATAGGGTCGAAGGCAAAGATTATTGCTAAGCTTGAAAATCACAATCCCTTATCAAGCGTTAAGGATAGATTAGCGTTCGCGCTTATTGATGTCGTGGAGAAACAAGGCTTAGTAAAGGTGGATACTGTTTTTATTGAACCCACAAGTGGGAACACCGGAATTGGCCTTGCTTTTATATGTGCCGCTAAAGGTTATAAGTTAATTTTAGTGATGCCTGAAACTGTAAGTAAAGAAAGAACACAAATTGTTAAAGCGCTCGGTGCCGAGTTAATCTTAACGCCAGCTGATCAGGGGATGAAAGGTTCAATTGCAGTTGCCCAAGGGCTCTTAAAAGAGCATCCTAACTACATTATGCCGATGCAATTTGAAAACCTCGCAAACCCGGAAATTCACCGCAAGACAACTGGCCCAGAAATAATAAATGATACCGACGGGAAAGTTGATATCTTTGTCGCTGGCGTTGGCACCGGTGGCACGGTGACAGGTGTTGGCGAAGTCTTAAAGAAATTTAATAATAAAATTCAGATTGTTGCCGTTGAACCTGCTAACTCCGCGGTCATCAGTGGCGGTGAACCAGGACCACATAAGATTCAAGGAATCGGGGCCGGCTTTATTCCGAAAGTGTTAAACGTTGATATTCTCGATCAAGTCATTAAAGTCAGTGATGAACAAGCGTTTGAGACCACGAGACTCCTAGCTCGGACTGAAGGCGTATTTGCGGGGATGTCGAGTGGGGCCAATCTATACGCTGCGACCGAGTTAGCCCTTAAAGAAGAAAATAGAGACAAGATGATTGTCTTCATTGTTTGTGATACAGGCGAAAGATATCTTTCAACAAGTCTTTGGGAGACTAAGTAAAATGTTTAAATGTGCTAAAGAAGACTTGGCCGCAGCTAAAGCTAAAGATCCAGCCGCCGATTGCTGCTTATTTATGTATTTCTTCTATCCCGGTGTTATCGCACTTAGAAGACATCGCCGCGCGCATAAGGCGTGGAAGCGCGGTTTTAAGAAGTGGGCCAGATATTTAAGTTATCGAACAAGAAGAATTACTGGTATTGATATTCATCCCGGCGCGAAAATTGGTAAGGGTGTATTCATTGATCACGGGATGGGGGTCGTCATTGGCGAAACTTCTGTGGTTGGTGACTACTGTCTTATTTATCACGGCGTCACTTTAGGGGCTAACACCTTTGAAAAAGTCGACCGGCACCCTAAAATCGGTAATAATGTCACCATCTACACTGGCGCTAGTATTATTGGCCCTATTCATATAGGTGATAATTCAGTTATATACGCTCATAGTCTAGTTATTAGAGATGCACCAGCAAACTCAACCCTAATGGGGGCGCCCGCTCATAAGACAAATAAAGACAAAAAGGCATAATATTGATGACGCTTCAGTTAATACTAAAAAACGACCATTATTAAGTGGAAAACGATGTCAAATAATTTGTAATGGCCCATATAATAACACTTTTTATGATTTAAAATTAAATATATCAAAAATATCTTATACCAAAAGCTTTATTGATTCTTTCAAGAGTTGCTTATAAATTTAGATAATCTATTCTAAGCTTATAAGATGCTAAATTTACGTCGAGAAAGAAAAGGTGTAAATTATGAAAAAATACGAGAATATGTCTGGACGTTCGGGAATAGTGAGCTACATGATTTACGAAGATTATATTGAAGTCAGATTTAATTCTGGAGTTTACTATAAATACTCAAGACTCTCGGTCGGCAGTTTTTATTTGGCTGAAATAAAAAAATTAGCAGAAAAAGGTCAGGGACTTAATGCTTTTCTTACTGCTAAGTGTAGGGGATTGCATTCTGAAAAAGGATCGTACTAGATAATTAGTAAAAATGGTATCGAGATTGAATCTAGACATAATAATGTTTATAAATCTTTGAAATAAGGCAATTGCAACCGCTAGTTGCGAAAGTTCAAACTAGAATTGGTGGTCGAAACTAGACTCATAAGTTAAGATAATCTCATAAGTGAGGAACGGTTATGAATATAGAAATTGCAAGTCGTCTTGTTAAACTAAGAAAGGCTAAAGGTTTTTCGCAAGAAGAACTAGCAGATAAATTAGGTATATCTCGCCAAGCAATTAGTAAATGGGAACGAGCAGAAGCTTCGCCAGATACTAATAACTTAATCTTATTAGCAAGGTTATATAACGTTTCGCTTGATGAGTTATTATCGACTGATGATAAAGACGAAGAAATTAAAGCTGAAGTTGTCGAACGTATTTTTAAAGAAGAAGAAAGTATCAAAATTGAAATAGAGGAAGAACATCATAATCTGATAATTAATATTATTAGATCTTCCTACGCCCTTATTGTTGTGCTTGTCTATCTCTTATTAGGGTTTTTAATTCCCGGAGATGGATTTAGTAAGGGATGGATCTTATTTATCACAATCCCAATTGTATTTAGTATTGTCAGCGCGATTGAAAAAAGGAATGCAAATATTATTGCCTTTCCTGTCATTATTGCTTTCTTCTATGTTGGGATTGGAATTATGTGGGGTGTTTGGCATCCCACATGGATCTTATTCTTACTCATACCAATCTATTATTCGATTATAGGTGTCATTACCAGTGCAAGAAGAAAAGTAAAATTTAAAGATAAAAAGTAAGATTTGAAAGAGGGGACTTCATGTTGAAATCCCCTCTTTTGATGAATATGGTTGATTTAACAAGAAGTATAGTTGTTAAAATTTATTTGGCTTCCTGCCCCAACCAAGCACAAAAAGATAAAAGCCACCAAAAAGAAGTGGTGAAGAAGAATAGATAATAATTAAAGGCCGGTCAAAAATTCCTAGAGTTGTCGTATTATTTGGAACAAACATCATGTATTCGACCATCCCATAAATTAATAAGCCTAAGCCTATTACTAAAAAAACTATTGCAAGCACCTTAATAATTTTTGTTTTTAATTCACTATTATTTTCCATAACTATTTCCTTACTTGATTATTAGTAAATATATATTAATGATAATGTTGAGTATAAACTAAGTTTAATTTAAGCATATCATTTCGATTTACTAATATTTATATATATACTTATTAGTATAGACAAAATCATAATTAAAAGGAGAAACAAATATATGAAAAAAGTCGGAATTATTGTAGGGTCAATTAGAAAGAATAGTTATAGTGGCATGGTTGCCCATGCTCTAGCAGAATTACTTAAAAAGGAAGTTGAGGTCGAATTCTTAGAAATTGCTGATCTTCCTTTATATAATCAAGATTTCGATTCACTAGAAAAGCAACCTGAAGCATACACAAGATTTAGAAATCAAGTTAAAGCTGTTGATGGTCTTCTTATTGTGACACCAGAACACAATAGAGCGATGCCAGCGGCCTTAAAGAACGCTCTTGATGTTGCAAGTCGTCCTTGGGGTCAAAATGTCTGGAATGGCAAGAAAGCACTTGTAGTCTCACAATCACCAGGTAAGATAAGTGGCTTTGGTGCCGCGACCCAAGTAAAAAATGTTTTAGCATTCTTAAATGTTCAAACAATTGCTCAACCAGAGGCATATTTGGCAGAATCAAACACTTTATTTGATGATAAGGGGAAACTTATTAGTGAGAACACCAAGAAGTTCTTTGTAGTATTGGCTAGTTCACTAACAAGCGTTCTTTAAGTAATTATAAACTTCTAAACAATGATAAATCGCAATAATGTCAGAGCGTAAAAAAATCAAAGATTTCTTTTTGTTTTTTTTAAAAGAATAAAATTTCTAACTTTAAGTACGTAGGGAGACTCTACGTACTTATATATTTAAAGTCCTACACCTGACATTAATTGATTACTGAAACTGATATATTTCAAAAATTGATTATCGTTTATTATAGTAATTCACATACCAATCAGTGAACGCCTGTAAGCCGATTTGAATACTCGTCTTAGGTTTAAAATTGACAATTGATTGTAATTTTGTTGTGTCTGCATATGTTTTATGTACATCACCAGGTTTAATTGATTCGAACACTTTTTTGAATTCGACTTTTTGGCCAAGAGAATTACTTAAACATTTTTCTAATGTTGTGACAAAGGTCATCAGTTTTTCTGGTTGGTTGTTGCCAATATTTAGAACTCTATGGGTTGGTATTAAGTCTATTGGAGGAAAATTTAATAATCGCACAATTCCCTCAACAATATCATCTATATAAGTGAAATCACGGTACATGTCGTTTTCAAAATCGCCGTTATTGTATATATGAATAGGTTCGTCATTGAAAAATTTGTTTACAAAAGAGAAGTAGGCCATGTCAGGTCGTCCCATTTGTCCATAAACCGTAAAGAACCTTAAGCCTGTTGCAGGAATGTCGTATAAGTGCGAATACGTGTGAGCCATGAGTTCGTTGCTCTTTTTAGTAGCAGCATACAAAGAAACTGGATGATCCACAAAGTCGTCTTCACTAAAGGGAACCTTATCGTTAGAGCCATAAACAGAACTACTGGACGCGTATAGCAGGTGTTTTACAGGGTAATAACGACAGGCTTCAAGTATATTAAATGTGCCGATAATATTGCTCTTGATATAAGCATCAGGATTATCGATAGAGTAGCGAACTCCTGCTTGAGCCGCTAGATGAATAACAAAATCAAAATGGTGAACTTTAAATAGGTTAAGTAGCGCTTCTTTCTCAGCAATATCTAATTTAATAAAGACAAAATCTTTTTCAACATTGAGAAACCTGAGTCTCTCGGTTTTTAAATCTGTTGAATAATAATCATTAAGATTATCAATCCCAATCACACTAAAACCATCTGATAAGAGTCGCTTTGATAAAAACGAACCAATAAAACCTGCTGCGCCTGTTACGAGAACTTTTTTCTTATTCATTCTGATATCCTTTAGTTTTGATTGAAGAGATCTCGTGTGTAGATTTTTTATTTGACATCTAATAATTCGTCTTCCAGCCGATTAGTGACGATGATGTCAGAAATTTTCTTGAACTCTTCTAAGTTGCTAATGACACGGGAGTTATATTAAAAAATATTGCAAAGCAAAAAATATTAAATTGATTTTTGATGTTGTTGAATATAGACAACTCAATTCCTCATCATCATTAAGAAGGTTTTTATCTTACAATTTGCATAATTATATTATTAATAGAGTAATCAGCAAGACAGATAATGTTATCGTGATATCTAAATTTCTGGAATCTTTCTTTGCTAATAAGGGCGTCAAAAGAATTTATTATTATCCAATTACTTTTGATGTTGCCAAAATGCCTCATTTTAACAAAAAGAATTATTACAACAAAATTACGTTTCTGTATGCAGGTTCACCGGGTGGAAAAAGAGACTTGATCAACGAAATTTTAATTGCTTTTTCGTTATTAAACTCAATCGAGAAATCGAAAGTAAAATTGTTTGTCTGCGGTATCAATAGGAATGATTTGCATAAAGAGGGCGTAACTAAAAGCACAATTTCAAAGATAGAAGAATTTACTAAAATATTAGGGAAAATAAGTAAAAATGAATTATATGGGTTAATGGAAAATATTAATTTTACGCTGCTGCTCAAAAATGAAAATATGGTTTTTTCAAACGCTGGATTTCCGACCAAAATGGCAGAATCATTCTCATTCGGTATTCCGATGCTGACAAATCTTTCAGGAGATATTTCCATTTACTTAGAAGACAATTTTAATGGATTTATTTCGCAATCAAGTTCTGCTAAAGACTTTGTTGTGGTTTTAAGAAAAGCTATACATAGCGTTGAACAAAATCAGCACCAATTCCTCTCTAAAAATGCCCGTGCCACAGCAACCGAAAAACTAAATACGCCTTCTTACATTAAATCTTTTAATAATTTTCTTAATTCACTTGAAAATTAGAAATTGTTTCCTCTACAAATAAACACAAACTATCAAAAAAATGTAGCACGTTTTTTAAAATATGTATAAATACCAAGGCGAGATATTATAGAACGGTTCTTTTTAATATATTTAATAAAAACGCTAAACCATGTCCCTTATTTAAGGTTTATTAACTTAAAAAGATGTATTTACAAAGAGTTTTTTAAAAGAACTTTGAGTCTTATTCTGTCAAAATTAATATAATCAAGAAGTAGTTTAACAATAGAGGTCAAAGTTTTTAAACAGTTATAGAAGAACTTTATAAGGTTTCAAAGATTTTAAGTCATTTTTTTTGTTATAATATTTACTAGTAATTATTATGTGGAAAAATATTTGGCCTATTATTAAAATGTCACTCTTATCAATTTTACCATTAACACTAATGGTGCTGTTTTTTCATGTTACCAATATCGTGCCAATTTTGAATAGCGATTTAGTCCGTTTGTCTGTTGGAGCAATTTTATTAATTGTTGGTATGGTTTTATTTAACATTGGAGTAAATACTTCAATTATTACAATTGGTGATCTTATTGGTTCAACTTTAACCAAAGTGAAACGTCTTACAATTATTTTGGTTATGATTTTCCTTGTTGGTTTTTTAGTAACAGCCGCTGAACCATCCCTTGCAATTCTAGCAAGACAAGTACCAATAAAAGATATAATTTTTATTGTTTTTGTGAGTATAGGCGGTGGTCTCTTTTTAATTATTGGTGTGTTACGTATTTTATACAATCGGCCGATTAACACCATTATGTTAATTGGCTATTTAATGGTGTTTGTTTTAATAATCTTTGCCGATAACGGCTATATTCCTATGGCCTTTGATGCAAGTGGCGTCACGACTGGATTAATGACAGTTCCTTTTATACTAGCTATTGGACGGGGTATTGCTAGTTCGCATGGTAATAAACATAATCAAAATGATAGTTTTGGCCTTGTAGGTATTGTTTGTATTGGTCCCATTATTTTTGTTTTGTTGATGGGCATGATTGCGGGCACCTCTCCAGAGATTATAACTAGTGAAACAATGCCAATGACAAACTTTATAATTGAATTATTCACGGAAATGGGCTCGACGGCCTTTAGTATTACAATTGTTTTAGTCCCTATTCTGTTGTTTTTCTTTTTCTATCAATTAGTTTTAATCAAGCTTACAAAGAAACGCCTAATTCGAATTTTGGTTGGTTCAATTTCGCTATTCTTTGGAATGCTAATATTCTTAACTGGTGCAAACTTTGGCTTTGTTGGAGCTGCCCAAACATTTGGAGAGTCTTTATCTAAAATTGAAAACATATATTTTGTTGTTATCATTGTTGCCATCATCGGTGCGGTTAGTGTTTTAGCTGAACCTAGTGTTCATATTTTAGGACAGCAAGTTGAAGAGTTTAGTGACGGAGTTGTGACTAAGTCAACGCTAGTTGCTACTTTATCGTTTGGCGTTGCAATTTCCTTAGTCATTTCCGCCCTTCGCATTGAGTATTCTATTCCGATTATGTATTTTATTGCACCGGGCTTTGTAATTGCTTTAGTATTAACTTTATTTGCTCCACCAATGTACACCGCGATTGCGATGGATAGTGGTGGGGCAGTCAGTGGTGCGGTTGCCGCAAGTTTTATCTCACCGATGATTGGGGGCCTAGCGCTTAATCGACTAGGTGAAGGTTCATTTGCGGAGTATGGATTAGGCACAATTGGTTTGATCGCGTTGATGCCACTTATTAGCATGCAAATATTGGGGCTTAAAGTTAAATTTACCGAAGATAACAACCGTAAACTTGCGTTTAGAAGAATTAAAGAAACAGATGAAAACCAAATCATCTATTTTGATTAGGAGGTTATATGGAAAAGGTCAAAGTGACTAAAAAGCCAAAGGCAAATTTTGAGACCAAGAAACTCTCACTTTTAGTCTTGATTGTTAATCAGGGTGTTGGTGATGTTTATATCGAACAACTATACTCACTTGAATCCAATCTCCAATTAAAAATATTAGGCAATGGAACAGTTAGTAAAGAAATTCAAAATTTACTGGGTTTGAATGAAGTAAAAAAAGATATTATCTTCGCAGTCATGCGTGAGGAAAAACTTGATGAAGCATTTGAATATATTAAAACAAGATTTAAATTAAGTAAGAAGCATAGGGGTATCGCCTTTAGTGTTAAAATAAACTCTTTGGTTGGCGTTTCTGTTTATAAACTATTATCAAACACACTTGAACTTAAACCTAATGGGGGTAAAAAAGATGGAAATTAAAAAACTATTAGTTGTTTGTATCATTAATGCAGGCTTTGTGGATCTTGTCATGGATGCTGCCCGTGAAGCTGGGGCAAGCGGCGGGACAGTAATCCACGGCCGCGGAACTGGTAACAAACAAATAGCCAAAACCTTTGGACTAATTATTAGTCCGAACAAAGAAGTTGTTTTAATCGTGATTGATGAAACAATTCAAGAAGATGTAGTTAACGCCATTTATAAAAGAGCTGGACTTGACGCTCCCAGCCAAGGAATTATCTTTACACTGCCACTCGACCGTGTCGCTGGCTTAAGTGAGCTAGTTGCTGAAGAAGAAGTTAGTGATGAGCAAGAATAAGCAAATAGTATTTATTACTAGTTTTATAAGTTTTGCACTCTTTTTCGTCTTTGCGCTGATGGCAAGACCGCGCCTTGTCTTATATCACACACCACTTAATATTGTGATTTTCTCTTTGCTCGCACTGCCAATGTTAATCTTTATTATTTTAAATGTAGTTAAGATATTTAGAACCACCAAAAAGTATCAAAGACTTTTTGATGTATTGATTTCCTTACTCCTACTATTACCAATATATTTAGGTGCAACTGGTTACTTATCATTATTTCAAATTGTGATTATGGACATCTGGCCTTTTATCCCTCTTGGCTTTGTCTTAACTTTTCTTGTTAGTTATATTTCAACCCTACTATTTTTAAATGTAGAATATAAAGAGCGAGTTGAAGATAGTGTTGACGCATATGAAAAGGCAAGTACAAAAGTAAACGGCTTTTTATCAAGATTAAATGATGATGAATGGCCTTTATATAAATACATTGTGTATTTATTTGTAATTGCGATTTTCTTCTTTATTTACCCGCTTTTTACCGAACAATTTACAATTCCACTAGGTGGAGACTTCACTCAACAACAAATCCCCTTTTACACAAATGGCTATGATGACTGGTGGAATTTTCTTAAAACTGGCCAGTTCCCGCTTTGGGACTCTAATACATTTTTAGGGGCTAATAATATTGGCAGTAATGCCTTCTATTATTCGCTTAACCCTTTCTTTATTCCGATCCTCTTATTTCCACGCGATTTAATTCCTCAAGGAATTGCGGTCTTAATGATTGCTAAGTTTGTTCTGGCGGCCTTAACGATGCGCATGTATTTAAAATATATGGGTGTCAAGGAAAACACGGCCCGCCTATTCGCCTTTATGTTTGCTTTCAGTGGCTGGACAACTTATTACCTCTGGTTTAATCACTTTATGGAAGTGGCAGTCGTGTTTCCACTTATATTTTTAGGTATAGAAAAGGTCTTTAAAGAAAAGAGCCCTTACCTGCTTATTGTTGGGCTGGGGTTGATGGGACTTGCTAATTACTTCTTTTTAGTGACAGTGGCCTTCTTAGGCGTCATTTACGCAGGGTTTAGGTACTTTCAACTGTTTAAAACCTTTAAATTTAAAGACCATCCAAAAATACTAGGAATTGGGATTCTAGGATTTGCAATTGGCATCCTTGCAGGAGGGGCGGCTTTATTCCCCGGATTAAGTGTGGCGATGTTTTCTGACCGTGTGACTGAAGCAACCTATTTAGATAATTTAAAACTTCTAATTGAAAATAAAGAGTTTAGTGAAGCATGGAAGATGATTAGTGAATGGACGGCCCAAAGTCCGAGTTATGAACATAAGGTTTATTATCCGCTTATCTCTTTCTTCTTCCCGGTATTAAGTGACCGGAGTGTTAGTTTACTCGATACCAGTAGCTACGATAATACAATTAGTAGTATCTTTGCTTATACACCAATCATACTCTTACTTGTTCCTTCAATTATCACCTCATTAAAGAATAAGAAGTTTTCCCATTTTGTTGCGATTGCTTTCTTCATCTTTTCAATCTTTACGCCCTTTATGTATAACGCCTTACATGGTTTTACTAAAGAGTACGGCAGATGGCAATTATTTGTGACGTTCTCACTTGTTACTTATACCGCGCTTACGTTTGATAAACGTGAAGAGTTTAAACGAAGTTACTTTGATCTATCCTTTGTTTTTATCGCCCTAATGATGGGCTTTACATATAACTGGGCCTTTAATTATCAAAACACTAATGGCTTTGGAAATTTAGAGTACCGCGAACTCGTGGTCTTCTATCAATACTTTGTGCTCGTAATAGTATTCCTGATCTTTAGATTCTCTTACGCTAATAAGAACTTACATAAACCATTACAAGTAATACTCTCACTAGAAGCAGTCGTGATGGGAACAATCACAATGATAGGTCATGGCTTTATTAGTTATACCGGTAGCACCAGTGGTGGGCTAACAAATTATAATAACGACGTCCAAGTCGTGGCTTCAATTAAGGCCCTTGATGGAAGTTATTACCGTATCAGTGCCTCACAAAGTTCTAAGGGCAATGATAATTATCCAATGCGGGTTGGTTATAACGGTTTATCCGCTTTCCATAGCCTTTATAACTTTGAGCTAATGGAATTTAATAACTGGAGTAAGGTTAATTATAACTATAATGGCTGGTCAATGGGATTAGGAGAAAAGCGTCTCTTCTTAAATCAATTCTTAAATGTTAAATATTACATTGAAACCGAAAAAGAAAACGTGATTAACTTTTATCGAGGCGGAGAAATTGTTGATTCAATAAATGTGCAAAGACCTAATGTGCCGGTGACCCATACTTTACTTGGAGATTACGACGCCGAAGATAGAATCGTCTATCAAAATGTAAACTCCGTGGAGTTTGGTTTTGGCATTAATAAAATCATGCCTCATGAAAGACTTAATCCCCTTGTGGAAGGTGAAAAGGTTAGTTACTTTGGGGGAACGACGCCGCAAAATATTGTTAAGAATGAAGAGTTCTATCTACAGTCAGGAATCTTATCGCTAGAAGATTATGAAGAAGTAGCACTCGCTCATCCAAGTTTAGAAACAGTCTCCTATAATTCAATGCCTCTTACTTATACTGAATACTCAACGGGTACTTCTAACACAAGCAGAAAAATTATTAAAACATTTTATAAATGCACAACTACCTCTTACCCATATAAGAATCCCACAAGCACTAATATTAGTGAGGCATGTGAAATTATTACGACTCCTGGAACCTTGGGGAGTGGAGACGCCGTCGAGTATACTTTATCAAATGGCGATATGCTCTTACCAGATGGTGGGTACATGATGCTCCACTGGCCAGTCTCGAGCCGCGTTAGAGTCTTCCTATATGATCAAAATGATGAAGTCATTACATTTGATGATGTTTATAACTCTGGTAGTTCTCGATACTTTAAAATCTTGCGGGGAATGCACTCAGTTACACCCGTCAAGAAATTAACCGTTGTGCCAATTGGTGAGCAATATGTGGAAAATAGTTCGTATATATTTGCTTATAGTCCAACGCAGATTCAGAACGTAATTGCTAAATCGCAAGAGTTTCCACTAGAAAACGTCAATGTTAAGACAAACAAGATTACATTTAGCACGGACTATGATGAAGAGAAGTTTATTGTCACTACAATCCCCTTTGATCGCGGATGGAATGTAAGAAGCCTTAAAGCCGATCAGAGCGGACAAGCCATCAAAGTATATAAAACTCATGGTGCATTTGTTGGCTTTATGAGTGAAACTGGTGAGACTGATTACGTGATGAGCTTTATGCCTGAATACTTTATGCTAGGTAGTCTTACCACGGTCGTGGGCTTCTATATTGGAATTTTCGGGCTCGTGTATACTAGGAAGAAAAAGAAGGTTAAAATACTTATAGCGGAATAAGTTATAATATAAAAGGTAATAAGGATTCATATGAAAATATTAATTACAGGTGGCTTAGGTTTTATTGGACAAAACCTTGCTCTAAAATTGAATGAGCAAGGCTTTTCAACATTACTTTTTGATAAAGATAACACAAACGAACAACTCGAAGCGATGATTAATGATGCTGATTTTATCGTTCATTTAGCGGGCGTTAATCGTCCACTCAACAAAGAAGAGTTTTATAGTGGTAACGCTAATCTTACTTATCACCTGACCGAACTTATTAAAAAACACAAAAGAAACATTCCACTTATTTTTTCTTCAAGCATTCAAGCAGTGCTTGATAATGATTATGGTAAAAGTAAAAAACAAGCTGAAGACTATTTACTTAAATATAAAAAAGAAACGGGAAATGAAGTCTTTATATTTAGACTACCTAATCTTTTTGGGAAGTGGAGTCGCCCTAATTATAACTCTGTTGTCGCAACATTTTGCCATAACGTTGCCCATAATTTACCGCTTACTGTAAATGATCCAAGTTACGAATTAGAACTCGTTCATATAGATGATGTTGTTGATGCCTTTATTGCGGTAATCCAAAATGGAAGTGAAGTTGTATTTAACAGCGTTTCCATTACACATAAAGTTACACTTGAGACATTAGCGAAACTTATTAATGGCTTTAAAGAAAGTCGAAAATCTCTTTACCTCCCATTTGTTGGCGATGCTTTTATTGAAAAACTTTATGCAACTTATCTCACATATTTAGATGAGAGTGATTTTGCTTATAAAGTTAAAAGTCATATCGATGAACGGGGCAGTTTTACCGAACTATTTAAAACCTTAGGATACGGACAATTTTCAGTCAATGTTGCTAAGCCTGGGATTACTAAGGGAAATCATTATCATCACACTAAAAACGAAAAGTTTATTGTCCTTTCAGGTGAAGGAATAATTAAACTTCGGCATGTGAACAATGATAAAATAATAGAACTACCAGTCAATGGAGATGATTTAACAATTGTTGATATGATTCCTGGCTATACTCATAGTATTATTAATACTGGAAAAAGTGATTTAGTCTTCTTTATTTGGGGAAGTGAAAATTTTGATGTAGATAGACCTGATACAATATATCTTAATGTACAATAATTAAACGGGGGCAAATATATGAAACTAATGACAATTTTAGGAACAAGACCAGAAATTATTAGATTATCTGCGGTCATCAAAAAAGCTGATCAAGTCTTTGAACATATTCTAGTTCATACCGGACAAAACTACGACTATGAACTCAATCAAATATTTTTCGAGGAATTAGGTTTAAGAAAACCTGATTATTTTCTAGAATGTGCGGGTAATGATTTAGGGGAAACAATGGGCAATATCATTGCTAAATCATATGATGTCATTGCTGGCGAGAAACCTGATGCAGTTTTGTTGCTAGGTGACACAAATAGTTCACTAGCGGCAATATCTGCCAAACGCCTCAAAACACCAATCTTCCATATGGAAGCAGGGAACAGATGCTGGGATTGGAATGTCAGTGAGATGATTAATCGTAAGATTGTCGATCATATTAGTGATATTAATCTTCCCTACACGGAAAATAGTAGAAGATATCTCCTTTCGGAAGGGATTGATGGTAAAACCATCTTTGTGACAGGTTCACCGATGACAGAAGTTATATATGAGCATATAGACAAGATTAACAATTCTCCAGTGCTAGAAAAACTAGGTTTAGAAAAAGATAAGTATATTCTTCTTTCTAGCCACCGTGAAGAGAATATCGACTTAGAAGATAAATTCATCGATTTAATGAATGCGGTTAATAATATTGCAGAAAAGTATCAAATGCCGATTATTTACTCAGTTCATCCACGGAGTAAGAAATGGATTGAAAAACGTGGATTTAAATTTCACCCATTGGTGAGACAACTTAAACCTTTTGGTTTCTTTGATTATTGTAAACTACAAAAAGATGCTTATTGTGTCTTGAGTGATTCTGGAACATTAAGTGAAGAAACTGCCATATTAAACTTCCCAGGTGTTTTAATTAGAACCTCGACTGAAAGACCAGAAGCACTTGATGCGGGGACTGTAGTTATTGGTGGAGTTAAAACCAATGATGTCATTGAAGCTCTTGAACTAGCGGTCAAGCTAAAAGATGAAAATGTTCCAATGAGCAAAGACTATGAATCAGTTTGTGTGTCGACAAAAGTTATTAAAATTATCCAAAGTTATACCGGCATTATTTATTTGACTGTGTGGAATAAAAAATAATATGTATCGTCCTGTAAAGCGATTTTTTGATTTTTTCATTAGCCTCTTTGCAATCATTATCTTTTTGCCTTTTTATATTATTCTCCCCATTTTTATTGCAATCCTATTAGGAAGGCCAGTCTTTTTTAGACAAAAAAGAGTCGGAAGATATAATAAAATATTTTACTTATATAAGTTTCGTTCAATGAACAATAAGACTGATAAAAATGGAGAATTATTGCCAGATGAAGACAGATTAACGTCATTTGGCAAATTACTAAGAAAATCTTCGCTCGATGAGTTACCACAATTATTTAGTATATTAGTTGGAAACATGTCAATTGTCGGACCTCGTCCGAAAACCGTTGAAGAAATATGCTTAATTGAAGATACAACGTACGCAAGTCGTCAATGTGTAAGGCCGGGAATCACAGGTTTAGCGGTCATTAAAGGTCGCAATGAGTTAGAGCCGGACAAAGCATTTAGAGTTGACTTAGAGTATGTTGCAAATATGAATTTGTCCTTAGATTTGAAAATTTTTATTCTTACATTCATTGTAGTTCTCTTTAAAAAAGGGGTAACTAGTAAAAACCATGTGACTTTTGTCCCTCATTATATTTTTTGGGAAGAAATTGGTGTCAAAAATAATGATGAAATAAAAGCGTGTCGTAACAAGGCTAGAATACTAGTGGATTCTGATGCAAGATATGTTAATGCGATGTCAAAAGACGACTTTAATATAAGCAGACAAGAACTTATTAAGAAATATAAAATAAGAGGTAAAAAAAATGGAAAAAGAAAGCGTATTTAGGGAAAAGGTTTTAATGGTAACTGGTGGAACAGGATCATTTGGCCACGCAGTAGTTACTAGATTTTTAAATACTGATATTAAAGAAATCAGAATTCTTTCACGTGACGAAAAGAAACAGGATGATATGAGAAAGCAATTTAATAATCCAAAATTAAAGTTTTACCTCGGTGATGTAAGAGACTTATCTTCAATAACTAACGCGTTTAAAGGTGTTGATTATGTTTTTCACGCAGCCGCATTAAAGCAAGTGCCATCATGCGAATTTTACCCGATGGAGGCCGTTAAGACTAATATTCTAGGTAGTGATAACGTGATCACTGCTTGTGTCAATAACGGTGTAAAGAAGGCCATTTTCCTATCAACTGATAAAGCAGCCTATCCAATTAATGCGATGGGAATATCTAAAGCCTTAATGGAAAAGAATGTGATCGGAAGGTCACGTCAATTATTACCAGGAGATACTGTTTTGTGTCTAACCCGTTATGGCAACGTAATGGCAAGTCGAGGTAGCGTTATTCCGCTTTTTATCGAGCGTATCAAAGCGGGTAAACCAATTACAATTACAAACCCTGACATGACACGGTTTATGATGACACTAGAGGATGCTGTTGATTTAGTCATCTACGCATTTGAACATGGAAATCAAGGGGATTTATTTGTTCAAAAAGCTCCAGCGGCAACGATTGATGTTCTTGCTGATGCAGTTCTAGAGTTAACAAATGCAAAAGTTGACAAAGCCTATATTGGAACTAGACACGGTGAAAAATTATTTGAAGTTTTAGTTACCTCTGAAGAGATGGCAAAGGCGGTTGATCTGGGTGACTTCTTTAGGATTCCCGCTGATAACCGCGATTTGAATTATGATAAATTTGTGACCGAAGGTTCATCAAAAGTAGAGGATATTGAACCTTATACCTCGCATAATACGGCTAGACTTGATGTAGACGGGATGAAAAAAGAATTACTAAGAATTATTGAAAGAGAAGTTCACGACGAACTAAGAAAGTAGGGACTATGTAAAAGCAAAAGGGAATGCTCCAATCAATTGTTGAAATATTTATTCTTTTAAAAAGAAGTGTATTTCACATTGCATATTTTTTATTAACAGGCATTGTCATTGGTTTTATTTATGGCAACTGGGTGATGGATATCAATTACCAAAGTGCCGGGAAAGTAGAATTCAGGCAAACAGCGAATGAAGCGCAGCTCATTCAAATTACAAATGCAATCAAGTCAGAAATGTTTTATGAAATAGTTGTGGATAAATTGGCAGATGAAAACTATGATACTCTCCCTAATGGTAATCCTATAACTACAGCCTATATTTCTAGAGGGTTAAATGCTACCTATGTTGTTAATAACCCTCTGATTACTGTTACGTTTCATTCTGAATATCAAGAGCTAACTCTCCTTACTCTGAATACAATTATTGATGAATTTGTTGTCTATGGTAATGCCAATCTAACTGTAGTAAATAACAACCTTCATGTCTATCAAAATGCAGAGGTTGCAACAAATCTCTTATTCAAGAAACTCACTCTACTATCATAAAAAAGAAATCAAGAAAAAGATAAATATAAATGTATAACCTTAACTATTTCCATTAGCATTAGCACCATTAATACTTACTTAATAATATAAATATGTTAATATAAAGACAGCAACTTTCTAACAGTTATTACTTGTTAAAAAGTCGATATAAAACATTATGAACAAAAAGACAAATGATTACTATGTTTTACTCGCACTAGATGAGGATAGCGCAACTCATGTCCGTGCATTTAAAATGCTCGACAAGAAGTTTAATCTTCCATACAAAGTGTTTTATCCCCATTTAACCTTGGGGCATTTTCCTAATGCTAGTAAACGTGATATTTTAAAAATAGTTAAGAAGTTATCAAAAATCAATGATCCAATTAATATTGATTTTAATGATGTGCAATTACTTAACGGTAATCTCGTCGCCTTAACTTTAGAAAAACACGAAGTATTAGAAGGAATGTATGAAAAACTTCATACTTCAGTCCCCTTTGAAGCTGATATATGGACGAGTCCTGAATCTGGGAAGTTTGTTCCCCATGTTTCAATTTATTTTAGTCAATCGATGGACCTGACGGAAATGTATGAATATATTAAAAAATCATTTACTTTATTTTCTGGTAAATTAATTGCAATTGAACTATCTTTATTTGATGGTAAGACCTATACAATTGTTAAAAGGTTCCCTTTAAAAAAGAGGTTATTTTAAATAACCCCTTGTCCTATCATTGCTTTTGCAACACGATTAAAACTATAAACATTGGCCCCAAATAAGAGGTCATTGTTTTTATTATGCTTTTTCGCGGTTTCATATATATCAAAGAATATTTTTTGCATTGATGTTTTTAAAATTTGATCAACCTCGTCAAAGGTATAACTATAGAACTGATGATTTTGTGATATCTCTAGACCTGAAACAAGAACTCCACCTGCATTCGCGGCTTTTCCTGGTGCGAAGATGACTTTATTTCTTTTAAGCATATCAATGCCTAATTTAGTGGTTGGCATATTTGCGCCTTCCGCGACGAGAAGAACTCCGTTATCAATCAAGGCTATTACCCCAACTTCATCTAGTTCATTTTGGGTGGCGCAAGGAAGGGCGATATCACATTTAAGCGTCCATATATCTTCTTTGCTGGCATTAAACTTAGTGTTCTCAAAAGACTTCACATATTCTTCAAGTCCTAAGCGTTCTTGTTTAATCTTAATAATACTATCAACGTTAAGACCATAAGGATTATATATATAGCCAGAAGTATCCGACATCGCAATTACTTTGCCACCTAATTCAATTACTTTACGAGCCGCATGAGTGGCAACATTACCGGAGCCTGAGATAATAACCTTCTTATCTTTAAAGTCAGTTTTTAATATTGTTTTAAGAGCTTGTTCGCTTAAATAAACGAGCCCGTAACCGGTTGCTTCTGTTCTCGCAAGAGAACCACCATATAAGGAATCTTTACTTGTGAAAGTAGCGTTAAAACGATTTTGTAATTTTTTATAAAAGCCATACATATAGCCTATTTCTCTTTTGCCAACACCAAGATCGCCGGCAGGAACATCGAGTTCATCACCAATGTGACGATACAATTCACTCATAAAGGCTTGACAGAAGCGCATGATATCTTCATCACTCCGGTCTTTCGGGTCAAAGTCAGCGCCGCCTTTACCTCCCCCCATTAAGAAAGGAGTAAGTGAATTTTTAAAGGTTTGTTCAAAAGCGAGAAATTTAAGAATCGAGAGATTAACACTAGGATGGAATCTTATTCCACCTTTATAGATTCCTAATGAGGAATTATATTGGACACGATAACCGCAATTTACTTCAACGATGCCTTTTTGATTCATCCACGCGACTCTAAAGCCAATGCTACGTTCAGGTTCAAGTAGACGTTCAACAATATTATATTTTTGATATTCAGGATGTTCATTGATGATAACATCAAGCGATTCGAGCATCTCAAAAACAGCTTGATGAAATTCTTCTTCATAAGGATGTTTAAGTTTAAGTGTTTCTAGGCTCTTCTTTAAGTAACTGTTTTTAATCATAATGATAATTCTCCTTATTTACATCTCTAATAAATATTGTAGCAGTTTCTCGCTCGCCGATTGAGGGCCATTTGATTCATGACCTGGAAGCGCTAGACGTGTATAAATTTCTCCAAGTAAAACTTTGGTTTCATATAAACACGCGAAGTAGCGCGCTAGAAGTACATCAGTTTGTGCTTTTCTTTGGACGGGTCCAAAGGGATTTGCAAAATAGGATGAGACAAGGCCGACTTCACTAGTCGTACCTTTAGCGAGACGTTCACCTTTAGTAAATACCTTTAAGGCCGCTTCAACATTAGCAAATGTTGACACCATCCGTGCATCATCCTTGTAGTTATTAGCGTACAAGACAATATCAACTTGATGGTTTTGCCTAATATAAGCATAATCACTAACTGGTAAGATTACGCGCGCATTGACCCGATCAGGATTTAAAAAGATCGCTCGGTCGATTTCTTTATATGCATAACCAGCATCAAGATCATCAAGACGGACAAAAGCCCCTATTTCGGTCCCCGAGGCGACGATTTTGCCTTTTTCTTCACTGAAGGTCCCCATATCATCAAAAATGATTTTCATGTCTTTAATGTAGGCTTTACCAATCATCCGTAGGGCTTCTAGTGTTTCAGATTTACCTGCGCCACTATCACCAACGATTACAACGTTTTTCTTAATATTGTTTTTAAGAGTAATTGAAACCATCGCTCCGTGAATAGGAAGGTTACCGCGATCAATCATTGCCACGTTATGAAGCGTGAGGAGCATCTTTTTAAGATAGCCGAAATAGTCGTTCTTTTCTAAACGAGAGACAAAGCCTATATAGACATCTTCATCTTTATCATGATAGTAAGTACAATCGTATTCATCTTCTCTAATGCCATACACATAAATTAAATCTGGTTTACGGCCGCGGCACTCTTCAATTGAGGCGAATTCAAATAAGTTAGATAAGCCCACGCCGTGATGGAGGAAGTCGCGATGAATATATGTATAGGCTAAAAGCTTACCAACCTTGATGGGGAAGACATAATAGTGTTGCTTATCAATATTTAACTCATTAAGGGGATTGAGTTCGATTTCTTTAAAGACCCCCGTTCTCGTATTACTTTTACTATAAACAATAAAGGGTGGGCGTGATAATAGTGTTGTGACAAACGGAACGTGTTGAAGATTATTATAATCGCTACCGATAGGATAAGTATGTAAGGTATAAAGAATACTAGCGTTAACTCCGGCCGGAAGTTGACGGTACACTAGGTATGCTTTCCCTAGTATTGCTTGCGTGATTGTTCGATATATTTCTAAGACCTTACCGTTAAAGGTATCGGCATAACTAATTAGATCAGGAACTTTAGCACTTTGACTATAAAGTGTCGGGGAATGCATAATTCCAAAGCGCTCAAGTTTCCGCCAGTAGTCATAAAATAAGTTAGTAAAGTCAAATAGTGCTGTCCGCCTTTTCTCTAACTTATCAAGTTTAGGATTAATTACCGCGATTTCTTTAAAATCATAAATCATTAATAACTTGTAGGCATCAATGATTTCATCTACTCTTACGCCGCGGAGACTTTCTAAAATAATGTGTTTTTCTGCTTTTAAACTTTTAAAAAATTGCTTAAGGACAAGCTTAAAACTCTTACCCGCAAGAATCCCGGTTGTGGAGTCAAGCTTAGAAGCATCAAAGTTGAGTAAAACATAGTTTTCTGTGAGATGGAATTTTTTCATGATATTCCTCCTTAGTTGGGGGTTAATATTAACTATATTACCTTATTTAGCCATAAATTGCATCTTATTCCGGTCTTTCTTAGCGCTTTAGTAAATAAGAAACTTTTTAATATAGCGCTCCTTTGTTTTGATTAAACGCTCAAATTTAGCAGATTATTAAGAACATCTTTACTCATCTCATTTAGCCTTATCTTCCTTTATATGCTAAAATTACTCGAGGTTATTATTATGAAATTTAGCAAAGAAGTTGGTGACTCAATCACCTTAAAGTTTGGGCAACTCGCACGCGATTTAGCCGCAGAAGGTAAAGAAATTATTTCAATGGCGGTCGGTGAACCTAATTTCATGACCCCTAAATATATTGAAGAAGCAACAATCAAGGCGATTAAAGATGGATATACTCATTATTCAGATAGCCAAGGACTTAGTGAACTAAGAATTCATATCGCTGAACAATTAAATAAGAACTTTCAAACAAAATATAGTAAAAACGATGTGATAGTGACGCCTGGTGTAAAATCCGGTCTTCACCTAGCTCTATCCGCTATTTTAGAACCAGAAGATGAAGTAATTATTTTTAGTCCTTACTATGTGAGTTATCCGGCCCTTATTAAAATCTCCGAGCCTGATGCAAGGATCATCGATGTTGAAGTTGATAAGCATAACAATATTGATTTAGTTAGACTAGAACAAGCCTTTAATCAAAAAACCAAATGCATTATTGTGAATTCACCCAGTAATCCAACTGGCAAGATTATTACAGAAACAGAGATAAAAAAGATAATCGAATTAGCCCGTAAATATGGAGCTTATATTTTAAGTGATGAAATATATGATAAATTGCTTTATAAAAATCAAACATTTACGAGTTTTCTTGGACAAAACGCTGATGAAATAGTGATTTACACTAACGGATATAGTAAAGCCTATGCAATGACTGGGTACCGTGTGGGTTATGTAGTCGCCCCTAAACAAGTGATGAATAAGATGCTTAAACTTCAACAAAATATTAATACCAATACTAATACCTTTGTGCAAAAAGGCGCCTGTGCCGTTTATGAAAATGAGCCAACGCACCTTGAGGGATATTTAGGTGAACTTGAAGCACGAGTCAATAAACTTGAAAACTTCTTAAAAAAGTCAAAACTGATGAAGGGCATTAAACCAGAAGCAGGGTTCTTTTACTTTGTCGATATCTCCGCCTCGAAACTCACAAGCCTTGAGTTCGCGGAAAGACTGATTAAAGATACCGGAATTGTTGTGACACCTGGCATTGGCTTCGGTGAAAAATTTGATAATCATGTGCGGTTTTCGCTCGCGGTTGATAATCAAACACTCGATAAAGTATTAGCTAAACTGCGCCACTTTGAAAAAGAATTTATTTAAGATACATTATTGAATAAAGATAACAAAAACAACATCGCAATGATGTTTTTTTCTATTTGCTTTTCGCTAAATATAGTTCGTAGAGTTTATTCTTATTGGCGTTAAATAATAAGGCGACAATTTTAATCGCTTCTTTTGTTTTATAACCTTCTTTAAGGAGTTTTTCAACTTGTAAGAGACTTTCTTCATCACTAGTTTCAATCACTTCTTCATTACCTTTAACGACTAGAACTAATTCACCTTTGATTTTTTCATAATCTAGCGTTAAGAATTCCTCTAAGGTTCCATATATATATTCCTCATGAAGTTTAGTGAGTTCTCTTACTAAGGCGGCGTCTCTAGCACCCAAGAGATCATATAAGAATCTAATTGTCTTATCAATACGGTGAGGAGCTTCATAAAAGATTAATGTTTCTTTTTTAGCTTTAAGATATTCAAGTTCAAGGGCTTTGGCTTTTAAATCAAGGAAGCCATGAAAGTAGAAGTGATCACTAGGAAGACCGGAGCCAATCAGCGCGGGTAGAAGGGCACTAGGCCCGTTGATGACACTAATGAAAATGTTGGCATCAAGCAGACTCTTAACCAGACGGCTGCCGGGATCACTAATCAGCGGGTAACCAGCATCAGAAACATAAGCGCCTTTTTGCCCAGCACTGATTCTTTCGATGATTTCTTTACTCTTAGCTTCTTCATTAAATTGATGAAGACTAATTAAGGTTTTACTTATATCTAGATGTGATAAAAGTTTTCTTGTCACGCGGCTATCTTCACAAGCAATAAAATCAACTGCGTTTAGGGTCTCTTTTACGCGGGGACTGATTTCACTTAAATTACCAATAGGCGTGGCCACAAGGTAAAAGGGAGTCGTGGAGAAGGATTTATTTAACTTCATTGAATTTTTTCCACGTTAGATTAAAGTCATCAAGTGGGACAGTGATATATTCATTTTCACCGACTAGTTGGATTGTGCGGTTAATCACATTAAATGATTTAACTTTATAATACGTTTTTTGATTATCATTACTAAATCTCGTGTTAATGCGTGGGAAGTCTTTTTTGGCGTCCGTGTAATAATCATCTTCATACTTTAAGCAGCAAATGAGTTTGCCGCAGTGGCCGGAGAGCTTTGGAATATTTAGGGCGAGCATTTGGTTTTTTGCGCGGCTAATACTAATGCCATCAAATTCATTAAGGAAGGTTGAGCAGCAAAGTGGGAACCCACAGATGCCGATTCCGCCAACAATTTTCGCCTTATCACGGCTGCCGATTTGCCGTAGTTCAATCCGCATATGAAGTTGAGTGGCCAAGATTTTTAAAAGATCACGGAAATCAACACGATTTTCCGAATAGTAAATAAATAAGGCCTTGGAGCGATCAAGACTATACTCTGCGCTTAGAAGGACCATGTCCATGTTAAGACGTTTGATTTCATCTTGGCATAATTTAAAAGCCCGTTTAGCATCTTCAATATTTTGTAGATGGCGTTTGGTATCTTCTTCATCAGCCTTACGTAAAATTGGTTTAAGGGCGAGTGGGGAAGAAAACTCACTGAGGGGCATGACTTCACTGGCCACGCGACCAATTTCAATTCCTTGAATTGTTTCAACAATCACATAATCTTGTGTTGTCAAGTTTTGATCAGGACAGGAGAAGAAGTAGGTCTTCGGCCCATTATTAAAGACAATACTAACAAAGTATTGATTGATTGAACTATTCATAATTTGGCTAGCAGTATTATTTTCCATAACTAGACTCCTTTGCGATATTTATCATCACGTGATCTAAGAGCAAACTTAGATTCACATTGTTCTCGATTCTCGTAATTGCTTCAATAATGACTCTTATGCCGGTCAGTGGATTAGCAACTACCCGACTTAGTTTAGCGGTTATGTCATCAAATCTTGTGAGCATAAGCCGTCCTTGCAAGTTATAGTTTACTATATCTTGGAAAAACGCTAACAGAATTTGTAAATATAATTTAGCATCATCGCGGTTATTAATATTAGCGTTAGCGGTATTCATCGAACTTAAGACCCCTTCATCAAGTGAATAGCCTAAATCATTGAGAACTTTTAGAACAGTTTTTTTGATATTGAGATAACTCTCATCAGCTTCCATCAGTTTAATGCTGTCCGGAAGATTGTATTTTAAGGCTAATAGTTCGGCATCATCGAGTTTTACGCCTAAGGCCACGGCTTCAGCGATTAGTGTATCACGGGCAACAAGTTTAATTGGCAGTGTTTGCACACGGCTAAGAATTGTTGGCAGCACTCTTGCTTCATTTTCGGTCGTAAGAAAAGCATAGACGCCGGGATTAGGCTCTTCTAAGAACTTAAGCAAAGAGTTTATTGCTTCTGGCGTCATCTTTTCAACTTTATGAATTACATAAATTAACTTTCCGGCTTTTTCCACACTCGTTTGGCTGAAAGCTGTTTCTAAATCAATAATACTCTCTTTCTTGATTGAACCAAGGTCACCATCAAATAAGTAGAAGTCGACATAACTACCATCATCGATTCTTTGGCACTCAAGACAAGTTTCATCCGCTAAAGGTTGCGGGTGCTCACAAACCAGAGTCGCACTAAGAAACATTGCGACCTCTTTTAAAGGAGTGCCGGGTTCGCCATTTAGTAAATAGGCATGAGTCAAAGTATCCTTTGCTAAAGCATTAGCAAAAGTTTGATATAGGGGCTTTTGATATTTTAGTAAGTAATCATTAATGTTCATCTTTTAAGTTTTTTTAGAATCGCTTTCATCGAAGCACTCCCTACTTCATCTTCATTCTTGCTGGCATCAATGACAACATAGCGTTTTGCATAAATTTTTGATAACTCAAGAAAGGTTTTTCTCACTTTGTTGTGAAAGTCTAACTTTTCTAAATCAAGGCGATTAACTTCACGGTTTTTATTTTTATTGATCCGTTCTAAACCTAAAACAGGATCAATATCAAATAAAAGTGTGAGATCAGGGAATTTATTATCAGTGGCAAACATGTTGATGTTTAACACTTCGGCAATGCCTAGTCCTCGCGCTCCACCTTGATAGGCAAGACTAGAATCAATATAGCGGTCACAGATAACAATCTTACCGGCTGCTAGCGCTGGCAGAACTTTTTCAACTAGGTGTTGGCGGCGACTGGCGGCGTATAGAAGGGCCTCGGCTCTTGCGTCAAGTAAAGTGTTGGCTTTATCAAGAATCACATTACGGATTTGTTCGGCAATTGGGGTCCCACCTGGTTCACGAGTAAAAAGAACCTCATAACCAAGTTTTTCTAATTCGCTAACAATACGTTTAGCGGCGCTAGTTTTGCCACTGCCTTCTGGACCTTCAAGAGTTATAAACATAAAAAATTCTCCTTACTTGATTTCTCTTCTGTTTTCAAGTGCTTTAAATAATGTGAGGCTATCAATATAATCGATTTGTCCACCCATGGGGAGACCATAAGCAATGCGACTAACTTTAACTTTTTGATCACCTAATTGCCGGGCTAAATATAAGGCGGTAATCTCGCCTTCAATTGTTGGGTTCGTGGCGATAATGATTTCTTGAATGTTTTCGTCACGGATACGCCTAATTAATTCCTTTATTTTTAAATCTTCGGGATTAACGTTACTGGTCGCACTCAAGAGGCCACCAAGGACATGATAGCGTCCGTTAAAGTCATCAATCTTATCAAAGCCTGAGACATCCTTAGGGTTGGAGACAACAATAACCGTGTCACTGTTGCGGGTTTTATCACTGCAAATTGCACATAATTCCTTTTCAGTAAAGAGTCCACAGACTGGACAGTTATGGACACTAGCCTTAGTTCTAACTAAGGACTCCGCGAATCCATCAACAACTTCACTATCCATATTTAAAATCGCATAAGCCATCCGTTCCGCACTTTTAGTGCCAACACTTGGCAAGCGTTTTAAATAATCAATTAAGAGTTCAAGTGAAGCTAGTTTTTCCATTAGAACAGTCCTTTAGAACTACCAGTGACATCGTTGTTGATTTTCTCTTCTTGGGTGGCAATCGTTTCAAGTAATTCATTGATGGCAAGAATTAACATTGTTTCAACCATTTCCTTATTTTCTTTATCAAAGAGATCATCTTCAATACTGACTTCAACTAATTCACGGCTGCCGAGCATTGCAACTTTAATGCCGCCACCTTTGGTGACACTAAATTCTTGTTCCGCGAGTTTATCCATTTCTTTTTGTAATTGAACTTTCATCTTGTTGGCTTGTTTTAATAAGGCTTGCATGTTTTGCATATTATAATACTCCTTCTAAATCTTTCGTGATGTTTTTGTCTTTTGGTAAACGGTTTAACTGATAGAGGTTGCCCATCTTTTTATGAAACTTTTCTTGATGCTTGCGGCTGATTGCATAAATTGCAACGCGTTTGCCGGTAAGCTTTTCCACCAGGTCAGCAAGACCCTTTTGATTTTCTTTCAGATTAATGAGGTCGGCTTTTTCCTGAAAGTCATAGATTAGGACAAGTAGTTCATCCATATATATATAAGGGACGCCTTCACTAAGCAAAGAAGCATAATCACTGATTGAGAAATCAAAGATCAATGTAGCTAGTGTTGGCCAAATGTCTTTTGTTAGGCGCTGTCTTTCGTCTTTGTCGCCGAGCGCTGCGGCTTTAATTAGCGTTTCTTCACTAAGAGTAAAACTTGTTCCTTGATGGAAGAATTCAACCTTAGGGGTCAGACTAGCTTGGTCGAGTTCGTGTTTTTCTTTAGCCTTTAAAACACTTTGAAGTTTTTTGCTATTATCAACAAGCGGTTTTTCGATTTGTGGTTCCACTTCAGCTTGATCAATCAGAAATGGTGGCAACTCCTCAACTGGCTCTTCCTCTGGTGGGGCCGTTCTTAAGATTGGGGCCTTGACCGGCGAAGTCGCAGATTTCACGCCAACTGGGGGTCTCGTCCACACTGGCGCGACCTTGGGTTTAACTTCAAGATTGCTGCCCTCTTCATCATTAATCGTGGCGATTTGTAGAAGTGAGAGTTCAAAGAGACTTCGAATATCACTCGTGAACTTATATTCAGTTTGAGTTTTAACGAGAATATCAATCGAGCGATTAATAAGTCTAATTGTGTAGACTTCACTAAGTTCTTTGACCTCATCTTCATTAAGTAGAAGTAGTAACTTTTTATCACTAGTTTTAATGTAGACAAGTAAGTCTTTGAGGGTTAACAATAGATCAGTGGTTAAGCGTTTAATATCGACACCGTTATTAATGAAGTCGGTTGTTTTATCTAAAATCCCTTTAATATCATTGGTTGCGAGCGCTTTTAAGAGTTTGGTTTTCTCTTCCGTGTTCGTAAGTGCGAATATTTCCAGGACATCACGTTCTTTTAGAGAGTTATTACTATAGGCCAGCACTTGCTCAAGCATTGAAAGCGCATCTCTAACCCCACCATCCGCGAGTTTGATTAAGATATCTAAAGCTCTATCT
>Ga0265295_1002446_pt1 | contig 29408 bp, 28 predicted proteins | sample Munlansysbiofilm_FD_192503 | JGI IMG/M metagenome (GOLD analysis project Ga0265295, IMG submission 192503) | Leachate microbial communities from a municipal landfill in Southern Ontario, Canada - Methane capture system biofilm | ecosystem: Engineered > Solid waste > Landfill > Unclassified ... | reverse complement strand
GCTGAAATACAGGCGTTTGAATGTGTGACAAGATGTGACTAAAATAAATAAATTCACCGATACCACGGAAAAGGTTTCAAAAATACATTGGTAATGAACTTGTGGAGCAAAACAAGCTCCGAGAAAGTGTATCCAACGATTTTGACAAAGAGTTTTGCATCATCAAATGATTAAACATCATCACATACGCCCCGGTTACGGCACCATTGGCAAACTTACCACCCCCAAGGGCTTCGGCTGTGCCGCCAATTACAGCAGATAGTATTACTTTATCGCCTATGCCCATATTGTCACCGTTTGATTGCATGTAACTAACACCCAGCGAAGATATGCTTCGACCGGTTAAGTTTTCCACAGCTAAGATAAATCTTTTTATGATTCCTACTTTCTCTGGCTCAGCATAAACTCCACCTGAGAGAAATCCATGCTCAGCTACTCCAAAATAATCAAATTATCCTCACCCTATTTTAATCAACAAAACCATGTTCTTCTTCAATTCCTTTTTTGCCATTCAGGTATTTCATTTTTCTTAGCAATTGGGTCAACATTTGGTACCCCATAAGTTAATTCGAAATAAGTCTGTCGCCTTAACCCAGCTGATTTAGCTATTAGAAAAACTGGAAATGTTGAATAATATAAATTAAACTCTTTTACCACCGAATTATACTTTTTAACACATTTATTCAAATGCCACATGCTTTCTTCAATGACGCTTAATATGCTATCGGTCTTTACCCTGGAAACCCAATTAGTATCAGAAATTTGTCGCTTTAAAATCAAAAAAGATTCATTTAGTCTATACTGATTGGCAATAATAGTGTCGTTACAGTGAATGAAATCAAACTTCGTTTGGCATTGATCAAATAAGAATCCTATGCTGTCATTATAATCTTCTAATTCAGTGAAGAATTGAATCAATTTACAAATGTATAATTGATTCTGATTCTGCATGTTGGATAGAGTATCCCATTCTGCTTTCACCAATTCTAGTTTAGTGTTTAGTTTGTCCTTAACTCTTGCTTTTGTAATGAAAAAAAGGCCAATCGCAATTACAGCGAACACTACAAATACCTTCATTACAAGTAATAAACTTTTCATTGTACTTTTGTCTTTTTATAAAGTTAGCAATTAATCCCACGTAGTAGATGCACCTCCGCCACCATAAGAATTATGAAAATTCATTTTAATGAATTGTTCATAAATGGATATGTCTATCAATTTTACGGTGTTGGAAATAAATCCATTTTCTATTTGGAGATAAAGTACTTCAGAAAGTATTGCTGCAGATGTTTTTACCAGAATAATATTCGAAGCACCACTATTACCAAATGATTTATTTAATTGTCTGACAATTTTGACACCTTGTGAATAAACCTTCATATTTTCTTTACTTTGTTCTGTGCCATATGTTTCAGTAAATAATTCTCGATATTTTGCTAATAACTTGCCTGGTTCAGTTGTTTCCAATAATGCTTCTGCTACAAGTGAACCCGCAATAATTTTATCCTCATTATTTTGGTATCTTTTAGCAAGTCTCGTTGCATAATCTCTCTTATTACTTCCCCCATCCCCCTGATGTCTTGCATGATTAAGCAAGTAAACAAAAGCTCCGGTTACAGCACCGTTTGAGAATTTTCCCCCACCCAATGCTTCGGCTGTGCCGCCTAAAGTTGCTGCCATAGCTGTATTCACAACTCCATTAACATTTGGACTATACGAACCACCCAGCGAAGATATGCTTCGACAGGTTATTTTTCAACAGCTAATTCTACTTTACTAATTTGAAAAAACATGTTATTTTATTTTGCTATATGCCTAAGATTTAATATCTTAGCCTAATTATTAACGCACTCTGATTGTTTTGACAATGAAGCCAAAACGAGCAGATAAAAAAAATTTCTTCAAAAAAGCCAAAACCAATAATTTCTCTGTTAAAGACCTTAAAGAACTGATTGTCAGCAGGTACAGTAGCTTATTTAAGGTGTACACAAGGAGCTGTACGCATGTTGCAGAAGAGTATTTGTCGGGCTTGTTACAATGCGAAAAGGGACATGGGAATATGGAGCGAATGGTAGAAAAGGTGAATAATTCCGATTATAAGCGATATATACATTTTCTGTCTGTCAGTAAATGGAGTGCATCTGATGTGAATTCGGTCACGATGAAATTAGTAGACAGTTCATTACGAGAACAGAAAATAAAAAGTGGATTGCCCACGGGACTTGTAATTGACGAAACCTCACATCTGAAAAAGGGGAAGAAATCAGTAGGGGTATCACGCCAATACGCTGGTGTTGTGGGCAAAGTCGATAATTGCCAGGTAGCCGTACATTTGTCGTTGGGCAATGAAAAATTTTGCAGTTTGGTGGGTACGGAGTTATTTTTACCGGAAGTATGGACAAAAGATAAAGAGAGGTGTGATGCAGCAGGAGTGCCCGAATTGGATCAAAAATTTCTAACAAAACCTGAGCTGGCTCTAAAATTGGTCAAGCGGGCAATTGATTCGGGAATAGAATTTGATTTTATTGGTGGCGATGGGCTTTACGGCCATAATGCAGAACTAACCAGATCATTGGATGCTTTGGCCCAATTTTACGTGTTAGATGTTCATAAAGATGAACTTGTTTTCCTGACCGAGCCTAAGTTCTCGATACCGGAACGCAAAGGGAATAACGGCAGGTTCCCAACAAAGATACAACCAGACATTGAACCTGTTCAATTGCAGAACTATTTAAAATTACTCTCAGACAAAGACTTCAGCACAGAGCAAATAAGAAAGACGGCCAAGGGCTGGAAGTCTGCAAAAGTGCACACCGTAACAGTGTGGCATTGGGACGGAAAAGAGGAAAAAGCCTGTAAAAGAACATTAGTAATCACCAAATCTGAGAAGGTAAAATATTCACTCAGTAATGGAAATAAAGAAAAATACACCAATAAAGAATGGGCATATTTCCAATGCAGTAGATATTGGGTAGAACGCTGTTTTGATGATTGTAAAAATGAGTTGGGAATGTCAGGCTACCAAGTAACGGGATGGCTGGCATGGCAACATCATATGGCATTAGTGATGATGGCAAGCCTCTATATCTTAAATTTAAAGATCGAGAATCAAGACGAAATGCCTCTATTAAGTGTTCGGGATGCCAGATTGATGGTTATCGCTATTACATTTGCTACACAAAAAGAGGTTGATCTTTGCATGGAGCATATCCAAAAAAGACACCGACAACGACAGGCTGATATTGATAGATATTACAAGTCAAAATCATTTTAGTAAAGTAGAACTAAGGTATATCTTTTTATGATCATTCCTAATGCTTCCTGCTCAGCATAAACTCCACCTGAGAGAAATCCGTGAATAATCATATTTCTTATGACAAATTTATCGACTTGCGCTATCCCAATGCCGTATTGATTATTTGGATGGTTATAATTCCCATTATAATTTAGGAAATGTTGACATATACTTTAAATACAGATATGCATTAGTTTTATTTATCTTCTTTATTACAATCAAATCCTTACTTCTAAATAAATAGTCTGCGTTTATATCATTCATAAATGAGTTTCTTATAAAGTTAAAAAGCTTATTGCTATCATGTATTGGGGACATTTTAATGTCATTTTTTAAATTCAATTCAATTTTATTGATGTTAGTCATTGAAAAGCTGGATTCATCCTTCATTTGAATAATACCATAATCATCTGGCTTAAGGTTTGAGATTACACCCATGCTTCCCATCTGAAACAGCAAAGGATATAAGTCTTCACTTTTAGTATTATGCACATCCCATTGTTTACCTTCTTTACTAAACTTCTTTTTAAGCTTATAAAGGATTATACGTGGGAATAAAAAATAGTAGTATAAAAAATAAAATACCAATAAGACAATCAGTACTATTAGAACTGCAAATTTATAATACACTCCCATTTGAATAATTGTTAGTAAATAATACCTAATCGTTTTAATATATCAAGCCTGTTAAAGTAAGTATTATATGTAAGTATCTTACTGTGTTCAGCGTAAATTCTCCCCCAATCAAGAGGATTAGGAATAGGGTCTGCTATTGCCCTAAGAATAGAACTAATATGAATTCCAGATTCTACTGAAATAGGTCTATAGGGCTCTTCCCCTCCATACATTAAGTCATTAATTTTATTTATTATAGAAATGTCCTTAATACTGATATATATATTATTTTCTTTTAAAACAATAAGAATATCATCTTCTAATCTAATCTCTACAGGAAGTCCTTCTTTATACAAATCTCCCACATTTGGAATTGAACCTAGATCCATAGTGATTGCGTCTTCTTTATAATTCTTTCTTAAATCAACAACTCTTCTTTTTCCTCCCCCATGCTCCCCCAAATGATTAAACATCATCACATATGCCCCGGTTACGGCGCCATTTGCAAATTTACTACCGCCAAGGGCCTCGGCAGTGCCACCAATTACAGCAGATAGTATCACTTTATCGCCTATGCCCATATGGCCACCGTTTTTTAGCATGAAACTACCACCCAGCGAAGATACAAAACCTGAGAGAAAACCGTGCTCAAATTTACCACCTTGTGCACATCGCATGGTACCGTTGAAAAGAGATAAACAATGGATTAGTGTTTGCTTCGGCAATTATTTTTCTTCATTCTGATTTTGACCGGCTTGTTGGGAATTAATTGTTTTTTATAAACCTCAAGCATCTCGCCCTTATTATTGTAGATGAATTTATATGGAGGGTTAACCATATATTGACCATCACTAAAAGTTTCTAAAGGCATAAGCTCTTTTGGTGCTATGCTGGCTGGGAATACTTTAGTAAATTTCAAAGTGTATTTGCGTTTAGAACATAGAGCTCGTTTTAAGGTTATTATATCAAGAAATAATCTATCCCAGACTATTCCAGACTTTGCTTCATTTGGGAATTTTATAGAATCAAGAATACCGTAATATTTCGGGTTAGTTTTATTAATCATTTCTCTCATTAATCCAGAACTTAGGAAGCAATTATCAAACAATACCAAGATATAATATCCATTGCTGTAATAAAGCGAAGAACTCAACGGAATATCAGTTCTGTTTGTAATAAACACTTTAGAGATAATCATTTTTTCTTTGATAAAACATTCACTAGAAAATTTAAATACCTCTAAAAACGGTGTTTTACTATTTGTTGGCATTAATGTTTTTGACAAAACGCTATCCAACAAGGGTTTCGTTAGCAGTATTTGAGAATTTGAAGTTCCACACAGGATAAGATTAAAAATAAAGAATAACATTATTTTCTTAAAAAAAGGATTTGTTTTTGCACTAAATAAATCAAAAGTGACCATTGTCTCCTCCAATATTTTTAAGAGTGAAAATAATTATTCATGTAGATACATTTTTAATTCTTTCTTGGCATTATCGGATTTTGACGATTCCAATCACGAAATTGCCAGAATACCACAGAAATTGGTTGTGTAAAAATGATTGACGGCTTAAATATCCAAACACCAATTCCTATTGAATGATGTGTAACTTTAATATTATATTCATTTGCTACTCTCCAATCTTGATAAGAACCTTGGGCTTTTCCAGTATTACCATTTACATCAGTAATAATACCTTTGCTATAATGGTAATTTTCAGTCAGAGTTAAGCCATATGCTTCTTCTGGTTCGTTCCAATAAGAAATACCGGGCCCGTCTCTTGTATCAGGAGGGACTTCCCAATAGCATTCTTCACCATCATCACCTTTGTAGACCAGATAATTAGCTTCGTTCCCAGTAGTTTCGGTACGTGTTCTTGTTGCTTCTGCTGCTTCTTTCCTGGTTGGATGCCATTTATGGCTCAAATGATTAAACATCATCACATACGCCCCGGTTATGGCACCGTTTGAGAACTTCCCACCCCCAAGGGCCTCGGCAGTGCCACCAATTGCCGCAGAAAGTATCACTTTATCGCCTATGCCCATATTGCCGCCATTTGATTGCATGAAACTTCCACCGAGCGAAGATACAAAACCTGAGAGAAAACCGTGCTCAAATTTACCACCTTGTGCCCATCGCATGGCACCGTTGAAGGTTCCATGTGCAAGTGCGCGAGTGAGTTGTTAGAGATTTTGACAGTTACAGTTTGATATACTTATGCGTTTCAATTACACCTTTACCCGGCACACTTATATTTAGCAGGTACATTCCTGGTTTGAGATTTTGCAGTGGCAGCATGGTAGTGCCCTGCTCCAGTTTGAAAGTCGTGATTTCTACACCTGTGAGTGAAAATAAAATGGCTTCGGCTGATGTAAGCCAACATTCTACAGAAAGATATTCCTTTGCAGGATTGGGGGATAAAAATGCGCGTTTTATAAGGTTAAGCCCGGTTTTGTTTGAGGTAATTAATCCTTCCCTGTTTAGCTTGATAAAATACATATCATGCAAGCGGGTGTTATGATTGAATTTTGCGGCATGTATTAAAAACCCACCATCATTAAGTGGCAGCATGTATCTTGGTTCATAATATGCATCACCACCAAGGTAGTGCAGATATCGTAACTGTAATTCACTGTCAACCTGCCCTGCCATAATCCAACTGACCATTGTTATATGGGGAGGCCACCCTGTTGCATTCTTATATCCTGAAAAAAAGATCGTATCAGGTTGAATACACCCAATGCCAATACCTGTATAAGGCGTATAATCCATTGTATCGGCAGTGCCAAAACTTACCCTGTTCAGCAGGTTAAAAGCAGTGTCATAACTCGCCAGCCATACATCTTCATCATAAATGGTAGCACCCGGCCGGCCGGCAACATACGACATTAGTATTACACTATCTGGCGACCATGTATTGTAAACCCGCCATAATGAGTAATCCTGTGGAGCTAAGGGCAAGGTGGAAACATATTCAAAGTTTTCATTGAAAGTGCTATAAGATGGGCCTGTTACCCCTCCAACAAAAGCATCGGCAAACATATATAATGTTTTATTGTCAATACCCAGAATAAAAGAATGAGAAGGAGCCCTTAAAAGAGTGGTATCATAGAAAGTTTCCTGATAAATATTACCATCCAAATCAGTTTTTATAAACATCGGGTAGGTAGCTCCGCAGGGGAATTCACACCGGCCTACAGGCATAATCAGGGTGTCACCAACCTGAAAAATATTATCCACAATTAGCCTGTTGTTCATGTATTCATAGGCATAATGTTTGGCCCATTGCATATTGAATTCTTCATCCAGCCCTGCCATCAGCAGGCATTTACCGGTTGAACCAGGGGTACTGATTCTCCTGTAAGAATATAGCCCCCATTGGTTAAATGGTGTATCCTGTTAAGAAAAAAAGTAGTGTCATGAAATGAATACCTGTGGCTTGATGTGTCACCTGAAGAAGATATCATTAGAAGATAGCCTCTTATATATTCACTTGGGCCATAGTCTTTTTCGGTTAGGTTGTTCACCGGGGTGATAATTCCACCATTGCCATCATCAATGGCCATGTAGCTTCCCGTTCTTGTTTCTGAAGGAATAAATACCTCAAAGGTGCTTTGTGCTATTGAGGATATCGACAGAAAAATTGTAAACATTATCATTGACATTCTATTCATGGCTTCATCTTTTTTATTCAGTGGGAAAATAAGGATTGTATTCCTCGCAGGTCATTAGTTTTGTTTTGTAATAAAGGATAGGCCGATGACAAATCACACTATTCGGAGAAGAGTTCAAAGTGGGACTTAAAATATTTGCGTATGCAAATGATTTATTGTTTGGCTTATTAGTAATGGTAAGTGCTTTCAAATGGTCGTAATATTGCTAACTGAAAGAACGGTCAAAATTAGCAAAATTGGGAATATTAGACTTTTCATGTTTCTTTTTTTTACAGTTTAATAAACTTATGCGTTTCAATAATTCCTTTTCCAGGCAACGTAATGCCCAGTAAGTACATACCCGGTTTAAGGTCATGCAGGGGTATCAAGCTCGTTCCCTGCTCCAGTCCATACAAAGCCAGTTCAGTGCCGGTAAGGGAAAGCACCTGTGCTTTTGCTCCCTTTAGCATACATTCTACTTTAAGTGTTTCCTTAGCAGGGTTAGGGGAGATAAATGCGCGGTTAATAACGGTATGTACCGGTTTGTTCCCGGTAATTAAACCTTCCCTGTTCAGCTTAATAAAATAAGCATCATAGAGTTGGGTGGCCCGGTTTAACTTGCCGGCATGAATCAGGAAACCCCCATCGCTGAGGGGCAACATATACCGTGTTTCGTAATATGCATCGCCCCCTATGTAGTGCAGAAAGCGGGACTGCAATTGTCTGTCAACCTGGCCGGCCATTAACCAGCTCACCTTAGAGGGCCCAGGTAGCGTAAGAGCTGCATTTTTAAATCCTGCAAAAAAAATGGTATCGGGGTGCAGGCTGCCTATGCCTGCTCCCCCGAAAGGGGTATAATCCAGTGTGTCAACAGAGCCAAAATTTGCACGGTTCAAAAGGTTGAAAGCAGTGTCATATCTGGCCAACCACACATCTTTATCATGATGATTTTCTTCAGTTCTCGCTGAAAGATATGACATAAGCATAATGCTGTCAGGTGACCAGGTGCTGTAATAACGCCACGAAGAATAATCCTGTGGTATTAAAGGCAAGGTATATAAGTATTGAAACTCTTTATTAAAAGCACTATACGAAGGTCCGGTTACTCCCCCAATTAATCCATCAGCAAACATATAGATTGTTTCCCTGTCAATACTTAGCAAGTAAGAGGGTTGGCCACTGTCTAATAATGAGTTATCATGAAAAACTTCCTGCAATATATTACCATTAATATCGGTTTTTAAAAGCATTGGGTATTTAGAACCACAGGGAAATTCACACCGGCCTGCCGGCATGATAAGGGTATCGCCATCCTGGTAAATATTGTAAACCCAGACATCATTGTTATAGGTGCTGTAAGGATAATGCTTAGCCCATTGCAAATTAAAACCATCATCAAGGCCAATCAAAAGTAAACCGATTGCTGAGGTATTTGGTGGGGCTGAACGTCCGGTAACAATATATCCTCCATTGTTTAAGCGGTGTATTCTGTTAAGAAAAAATGCTGTATCGTGAAAGGAGTAATGATGGCTTGTTGTATCGCCTGTTGCAGATATTTCAAGCACATAGCCTTGGAGGTATTCCCATGGGCCTGTAATTCCGGTAACCGTACTAATCAGGGTAATAATCCCTCCATTGTTGTCGTCAATGGCCATTACCGATCCGGTTCTGGTGTCAGTTGGCAGTAAAAGCTCGTATGTACTTTGTGCTTTTACTGGAAAAAGCAAAGTGAGCAACAGGCTAAAAGATGCGATGTGTTTCATGTCTGTATGTAATTATTCTGTTGGAAAATATGGGATATATGGTTCTGAAGTCATTAATTTTAATCTGAAGTGAAATCTTGGGAAATGGTAAAAGACACGACTTGGATAATCTCCGAGTGTTGGGCTTTTAATTTCAGATGGAGCAAATGACTTTTTAAACGTAACATTTCCTTGTTGGCTCAGCCAGATGTTTGCAAGGTCTTTCAGATGGTCATAATAAAACTGCATTTCATGTATCCCAGAATCCCATTGGTTGTACTCAAGGCAAAGTGTAGTATCATTAAATGGATATACACTTTCATGAGCAGCATATATCTTGTAGTCCAAATAGTTTGTTAGTAGTGCGGTGCCGATTTTGTAGTCTTTATAGTCATATTCAACAATGGTTGGTGTCCCCACAAAGTAATATCTGCTTCCATTGGTAGGCTCGGGATTAAAATGTTCCATTAGCCTGGCTTCAAAAATTATTGGAGCTCCGGGTACTTGTTCATATTTGCAATTGTATTGCGCCATGCGATCGTAATGGTAACTCTCATCATTCCCAAAATCGCCATTTTGTGAAGCAAATCCTGTACCCGTAATGGTTGCAATGCGCAGTTTTCGCTTACCATTTGCCAATGGGCCGGCATCGCTAACTGTTGCCATAACAAACTTTTTATATTCTCCGGTAAGGTCATAGTACTTTTCACCAATACGTATCAGGGATTCACCATACGATTCAAAAACATTCGCAAATAACGCCTTCATGTCAGCATCAACTGCTACTTCAACATATATGGTGTCTTTGTGTATTTTTTCAAATGCATATTGGCCAGAAGCATAGTTGAAGTTTATGGCACCATCAATGTACCACAAAACAGAATCGTAATCAATTTTGTCACCACTTTTAAGCCATTTGCCGCTTTTAAAAGTTTCGTAGTTATCGGTAAAATTCCCCAGCAACTGGTTTATTTTATCGTTCCCTGCTTCGGAATCGGGTTCAATTGCGGGTGCATGGTCTTTCTTACATGCGTTAAATATTCCTACCGCAAGGGCAAGAATAAGAAGGATGGTTTTGGTTTTCATAGCTGCGCTTTTAAAATGAGTATCAGAGGTTTAAAAATGTTTATCAATAAGCCAACGGATAGGTGAACTGATACTTATTCAAACAAAAATGCAAATTCAAAAAGCCAACAGTAAGCGTAGTAGTCAATGCCGTATTATGGCAGGTGTAGTTTAGTAGTGCAATAGTAACAATAAAACCCTGATCAAACACGCGCATCTGATAAAAATTTGATCAGCGTAATTATCTATTAATCATAAAAAATCGAAAAGGAAATACGGTTTTTTGAAAATAATTTTTAAATCAACCTTATTTTTGAGGCATTATATTGATAATGAGAACAATATACAATCGATAATTTTTCTTAACAATTGGAATAGCCACAAAGCCACTAAGTGATGCGCTGAGCCTGTCGAAGTGACTCCAAGTAACACTAAGTTTTTTAATTATTTACATGAAATTAGAATTATCATGAAACCCTATGAAACTATTTCGGATGAAGAGGGAATTATAGGAAAAGCAGTTGTCAATGCTGCCTATAAAGTGCACAAAGAACTTGATCCCAGATTGCTGGAGAAGATTTATGAGACTTTTATAACCAAAAATTTAGGTTTCTGGCAATGCTATTGGTTTTAAAAACCATAAAGAACAGGAAAATCAAAAAAGGTCATCCACCTCAGGCGGACAACCTTCTCAGTTATCGTTAAATATGATATTATTTGGTTCGGCCCGGGTAAACTTTCAGGGCTTCTTCCAGGCATTTTACGGCATTTTTAAGGTCTTCTGATTTTAAGACATAGGCAATGCGGGCCTCATTTTTACCCAATCCAGGCGTAGCATAAAAGCCGCTGGCAGGCGCAAGCATAACTGTTTGTTCCTCATAGTTAAAGTCCTCAAGCAGCCACTGGCAAAATGTATCGGCATCATCCACAGGCAAACTAATGATGGTGTAAAATGCGCCTTTGGGCATAGGTGCAAGCACACCGGGTATCTTGTTCAGTGCTTCAATTACCAGGTTGCGGCGGAGGATATACTCATCATAAACTTCTTTAAAATATTCAGCGGGCGTTTCAAGGGAAGCTTCTCCGATAACCTGTCCCAGTGATGGCGGACTTAAGCGGGCCTGTGCGAATTTCAATGCAGTGGCAATCAGTTTCTTGTTTTTTGAGATAAGTGCACCAATGCGTACACCGCATTCGCTGTAACGCTTTGAAACAGAATCAATAAGAACTGCATGCTCATCCATGCCTTCAAGGTCCATCACTGAAAAGTGATTTTGCCCGTCGTAACAAAATTCCCGGTAAACTTCGTCGGAAAGTAAATAGAGGTCGTGATCAAGGGCGAGTTGTCCCAACTGTTTTATCTCCTCTTCCGAATAAAGGTATCCGGTAGGATTGTTGGGGTTGCATATAAGGATAGCTTTGGTACGCGGGGTGATGGCTTTTTTGAAGTCCGAAACCGGAGGTAACGCAAAACCATTGTGTATGTCAGAGGTAATGGGAACAACTTTTACCCCTGCAGTTACTGCAAAAGCATTGTAGTTGGTATAAAAAGGCTCAGGAATAATCACTTCGTCACCCGGATTCAGGCAAACCTGAAAGGCAAATGCAATGGCTTCAGAACCTCCCGTGGTAATGATAATGTCATTGTGGTCAACGTTTATACCGATATTTTGATAATAACGTGCAAGCTTAATGCGATAGGGCTCGTTACCGGCAGAGTGGCTGTATTCAATTACCTTCTGATCGAAATTCCGCAAAGCCTGCAAGGCAATTTCCGGAGTTTTGATATCGGGCTGTCCGATATTCAGGTGATATACCTTTAAGCCTCTCTTTTTAGCAGCTTCAGCATAAGGGACCAACTTACGTATGGGAGAAGCGGGCATTTGGCAACCGCGGTCAGAAATTTTTGGCATGGCAAAAAGTTGTTAAGCAAGATGTTAATAATGCTGCAAAGGTATAAGCTAATTTCAGATTAACAAAAAAAAGCGCTCTCCTAAAAATATAAAAAAAAGTGAGTACCACCGTTGGGCGATGGTTGCTCACTTATCAGAATTTTAAATGCAGAATGCTTATTTTACCATTGGGCTGCTTCCCGGTGCGATACTCTTTTCAGGTATGGCACTCTCTTCAGTCTTTTTAATAATGTTTCCGGTCAACCTTAAAACTACCGGTGAGTTCTTGGCATTGGACAGGACGGTAACTGATTTATTGATGGGGCCCATTCGATTGGTATCGTATTTTACTTTAATGGTTTCTTTTTTACCGGGTAAAATGGGTTCGCGGGGCCAACTGGGAACTGTACATCCGCAGGATGAACGAACGCTGGAAAGAATCAAAGGCTCTTTGCCGGTATTGGTAAATTCATATTCACAGTGGCCATCACCGCCCACAAAGATGGTCCCATAATCATGAACAGTCTTGTCGAAGGTAATCTCCGGCGCATTCGGATTTTCGGCCTGAGCTTTCTCTGTCTGGACATTTTGAGCATAGGCACCAAAAATAAGAAAGGAAAGCGTGATCAGCATAGAAAATGACTTTTTCATTGAAATGTGTTTTAAAGGATTTAAGAAAAGCTTTTCAGCGTTTTTTTTACGGCTCAAAAGTAACTAATTAATTGGTGTAAAGTCAAATTTGATACCGGAAATTTGATTTAAACAAATTACATGCCATAATTGAAGTCGGCATTAAACTTGCAATCTAACGAAAATTGTTGTTATTTTACAGTAATTAATGTATTCTTAAAATGAAAAGTAACCTCATTTTTGCAACTTTTTTGATTTTGTCTGTTTTTCATATTTCATGCAAAAGCCACAATAAAACGACAAGCGCTGACAACACTGTTCAGCAACCGGGGCCCCGGACGTACATTTATCAGACCACTGCCGATTATTATCTGCAGGTACCGGTGACCCTTTCTGATGACAAGAAGGAGCTCCACTCCTACCCTTCGCCGGGCGATGTATATTATAAAGGTGAGCTCGCTTTGCCGGTTCAGCTTGAAAATGGCTTTTTACTCGACCGAAGAGGAATTCATCCACAGAGTGCCTTTACCAAATGGACGTATGCTGAATATTCCCGGCTTAAGCAAACCCCGACTCAGGATGAGATCATGGATATGTTGCTGGATACCGATCCTTTTGTCAGTTTATACGACTGCGGCCCTTTGAATAAATATTCAAATCCAATTGAAGAGCTGAATGCCTTCATCTTAGCGAATGACTTCTCCTCCTTCCGGAAGTTAAAGTAAAACTCAATCCTTTTCGACTTTAAATAAAGACTGACGACCTTAAAATCTGCTTAAAGTTTATCTAAAAATTTATAAAAAAGGAATACTGAGGGTTTAAGTTTTAAATTTGCAAACACAGGGACACCCAAAAAACGGATATAATAATTAAATTTTGAGCCATACGAAAGTTGGTTTGCACAAACTTTCGATGGGTTTTGATGTTTAATAACTGTTTAAACTGGCAGTATAATCATTTGTTAACCAAAATATTGAGCCTTGAATACACCTCCAAAAGTACTGACCTACCTTGACGGGAAGACACTTTATTACAGTTTTCTTGCTGGTGCGCAGAAGATTTTTGAAAACCAGGTTTTGATTAATAAGATCAATGTTTTTCCGGTTGCTGATGCCGATACCGGAACCAATCTGGCTTCCACCATGCGATCCATTGTTGAAAGTCCCATTCCAACCAAGGATCTGAAACTTACGGCAGCCGCCCTGGCCGACGCCGCCCTTACCGGGGCAAGGGGAAATTCCGGAATAATATTCGCCCAGTTTATTTACGGTTTCAGCAATGAAATTCAGAAATATGAAACGGTAAGTGTTGAAACATTTGCCGAAATCGTTAAAAAAGCTGTTGTCTATGCCTATGAGGCTATTGCCAACCCTATTGAGGGAACCATGATTACCGTAATCAGGGAATGGGCTGAATTCATTTACATTTTAAAGGATACCATACAGGATTTTATCGAGTTATTGGCTCAGGCATATGAAAAGGCACTGGAGTCACTAAAAGCAACAACAGCGCAACTTGAAGTGCTTTCTAAAAATAAAGTGGTGGATGCCGGTGCCAAAGGATTTGTGGTTTTTCTGCAGGGCATGGTGGAGTACCTTAATATAGGTGAGCTGAGGAAGCTGATTTCTAACAGGGAAACTGTGGTTATTCCGAATGCTGAAGTTATTTCGCATGACGAAATCAATTTCCGCTATTGTACCGAAGCCATGCTTTCGCTTGATGAAAAAAAGAAGGCCAACATTGGGCAGGTACGCAAACTTATTGCCCCCATGGGTGACTCTATGGTGGTGGCCGGATCGGAAAAGAAGATGCGGGTCCATATTCATACTGACAATCCATCAGAAGTGATGCTTGCGTTGAACCGGGTGGGTAACATTACTTTTCAAAAAGTGGATGACATGGTGATGCAGCAAGAAATTACCAGCAATGCTAAATTTCCTGTGGCTTTGCTTACCGATTCTACTTGTGACCTGCCTCAGGAGTTGATAGAAAAATATCAGATTCAGGTGGTTCCGTTAAGCGTACATTTTGGCGATACCTATTTTTTAGATCGCCTTACCCTGTTGCCATCTGAATTTTATTCCATGCTCGACAAGTCGGCTGCTTATCCTTCAACAGCGCAACCGGCATATAAAGATTTTTTTAATCGTTACTCCTACCTGGCAACCCATTACGACAGCATCATCAGCATTCATATAAGTGCCGCTATGAGCGGAACCTGGAGCAATAGTTCCAGGGCTTCGCACGCGGTATCAGAACATTCAGGCAAGCCCATAAGTGTCATCAATTCAAAGCGACTTTCAAGCGGGCTGGGATTGATTGTTTTACGTGCTGCCCGTGAACTTGAAAACGGTGCTACCTATGAAGAGCTTTCAGGCCAAATAGAAAAATGGGCAGACAATACTAAAATGTATGTTTCTTCACGCACCATTAAATATATGGTAAAAAGCGGCAGGGTGAGTTATACCAAAGGTAAAATTGGCACGCTGCTTAACCTTAAACCCATCGTAATCGTTAATAACGAAGGCAAAACGGAAACCTTTGGCAAGCCTTTTACTGAAAAGGCAAGCATGAAAATGATCATGAAAGAAATTACTAAAAAAATCAGTAATCAGAAAATATGGGGATATTCCATATCACATGCTAAAAACTTAGGCACCGCTCAATGGTTTGCCGATGAGATGAAAAAAATAACCGGACTTGATCCTGAATTTATCAATGAGGCGTCTCCAGTACTGGGTGTAAATGTCGGTCCGGGAGTGGTCGCCGTTTCAGTGATGTTTTAAAAACATACCATCAGCTTTAATCACAATAAAAGGCAGCGGTATAAGCTGGGTTTGTTGTTCTAAAGTTTATCCGTGATAACCAACAGCTACTGTCTCGGCAATTCTAAAACCTTCATAGAGTTCCTTATGGAGCGGATAGTCCCAACAACCCATTTGATGTCGGATATCTCCACCAAAACCCGTCTTAAAGCGGTATAATCCATACATGGGATGCGCTGGGTCAGGACTACCACTAATCCCAAAAAGATCATATTCGTTGCACCCGTTTTCTCTTGAAAGCATCATGGCTTCCCATTGAAGCAGATAGGGTGCCATCAAATCGCGGTGGTGCGATGCACTGGCCCCAAAAAGATAGGTGGCCCGATTGCCCGAAAGTGCCAGAAACATCCCGGCCAGCGGTTGGCCATGTTTTTCTGCCAAAAGTAGATGAACATCAACCGGAGAAATGGTATCTTCAGAAGGTGTAGTAAGTGCTTTTTGAAAATACTCTCTTTCCTCGGCGGCAATACCATGTCGCAGTGTAGTTTGCCGGTAAAGTTCAAACCAGGCATCAAGGTCCGAAACATCAGAAGTGCGAATATGTATATCCTTGCGTGATGACAGGTTAATATTGTAGCGGGTTTTAGACTTCATCCTTTTGAGCAAATTTTCCGGCTTATTGTCCAGGGGAATGATTACGGTATTGGATGGCAAAACATTGGTAGGTGCTTTCCGCAAATTCCAGTTTTTAGTGCCAATATTCAATCGCATCTCTTGCACCGGAGTATCTGGTAAGTCATTCCAGATGCCATAACCCTGATGCAAATCCTCATTGTCATTATACCATGGCGACGGCCAGGTTAAGTCAAAGCGAATGGCAAAACAGGTTTCAGGCAGGAATTTCCGCAACTCTTCCGCCAGGTTTTCCAGCCACCTTCCCTGCATTTCTTCGGCTGGAATAATTTCCGGCCCATAAGGAGCATACGCAATCATATTTCCAGGCTGTAATTCTTTAAGAAGAATAAGTATGTCGCCGGTATGTTCCCAAAACCCGAAACGTTGAGGGTCGGGTTCAAAAATATCGAAAGCCATGGATTGCCATCCATGACTATTTTTAAACCTCGCCCAGAAAGCTGTTTGTTGCAATATGCCGGTAGGGATAATGTATTTGGTAACTTTGGGTACGATCTTTAGCAAATTCATGATAAAAAAAGCACGCGGTGAAACCGCTAAATCAAATAATACAATGAATCAGGGCCGGATAACTATTGTTAAATTCTGCCCGCATTTATAAAAAAATACAAGCGTATCGGGATTATCCCTGATATTTTTTTTGCAAAGTTAAGCCCTTAATTTACAATAAACAAAAACTCTCATCTTCCATTTACCAGACAAAGAATTTCAGGAATCTTCAGGCTTTTCATACCTTCGCAACCAAAATGAACCGGAATGGCCCGGTTTCTCATTCAATCATCCATTTATTATGATCAATCAACAGCTCATTAATCCTAAAAGTATTGTCGTAGTCGGCGGTTCAAACGATACGACTAAACCCGGTGGCAAGGTTTTGCAAAACCTCATTAACAATAACTTTCCGGGACAATTATATGTCACCAACCCCAAAGAAACTGAAGTTCAGGGCATCCGCTGTTACCAGGATCCTGCTGATCTTCCGGAATGTGATTTGGCCATATTGGCCATTGCAGCCAAATATTGTCCAGATACGGTTGAATTGCTTGCACGGGAAAAAGATACGCGTGCATTTATCATTTTATCTGCCGGTTTTCATGAAGAAAGTGAAGCAGGTGCGCTGCTTGAGCAACAAATTGTGGATACCGTGAATAGCGTGAACGGCTGCCTGATTGGCCCAAACTGTATCGGAATGATGAATCATCACCATACGTCTGTTTTCACCTTACCTATTCCCCGTTTTGATCCTAAAGGTGCTGATTTTATTTCCGGTTCCGGAGCTACAGCCGTTTTTATAATGGAGTCAGCCATTCCAACGGGATTGTCTTTTTCAAGCGTTTACTCGGTTGGCAACAGCGCCCAGACCGGCGTAGAGGAAGTATTGCAGTATCTGGACGAAACCTTTGATCCTGAACACAGCTCTAAGGTCAAGTTGTTGTATATTGAGAGTATCAACCGGCCGGATTTATTGTTGAAACACGCCACTTCACTAATCAAAAAGGGATGCCGCATTGCAGCCATCAAATCGGGCAGCTCTTCAGCCGGCAGCCGGGCGGCTTCCTCACATACCGGAGCGCTGGCCAGCAGCGATTCGGCGGTGGACGCGCTTTTTCGCAAGGCAGGCATTGTAAGGTGTAATGGCCGCCAGGAACTGGCTACCATTGCCGCCATTTTTATGCACAAACCACTGGTAGGCAAAAATATAGCCATCATTACCCATGCCGGGGGACCGGCCGTAATGCTTACGGATGTGCTCTCGAACAATGGTCTGGAAATTCCACATCTCGAAAGTCCCGAATTGCTGGAAAAACTTTATCCCGGATCATCGGTAGCCAATCCGATTGATTTTCTGGCCACCGGCACGGCTGCTCAACTGGGCGATATTATTGACTATTGTGACAATCAATTTGATGAAATTGATGCCATGGCGGTGATTTTTGGCAGCCCGGGTCTTACACAGGTGTATGATGTTTATAAGCTGCTGGATGAGAAGATGAAAACCTGCCGTAAACCCATCTTTCCGATATTGCCTTCGGTAATCAATGTGAAAGATGAAATTGAATACTTTCTTTCACTTGGCCGAATAAATTTCCCTGATGAGGTGGTTTTTGGTCAGGCACTGGCCAAAGTTTACCACACGTCTCCACCCGCTCCGGTAGCTGAGCTTCCTGAAATTGACCATCGTTTGATCAGGCAGGTAGTAAAGGATTCCGAATCCGGATATCTTCAACCGGAAAGTGTTCAACAATTGCTTGATGCTGCCGGCATTCCCAGAGCCGGCGAAGCAGTGGTTAACACCAAAGATCAGGCATTGGAAGCGGTCGGGAGTATGGGTTATCCCGTGGTGATGAAAGTGGTTGGACCGGTGCATAAATCCGATGTTGGCGGCGTGGTGCTCAACGTGAAAAACGCTGAAACAGTAGTGGCTGAATTTGAACGAATGATGAAAATAGCAGACACCACTGCCATCCTTATTCAACCCATGTTGAGTGGTACCCAAATCTTTGCCGGAGCAAAGTTTGAACCAAAATTTGGACACATGATTCTTTGCGGTCTGGGTGGAATATTCATTGAAGTGCTTAAAGATGTGCAAACAGCCATTGCTCCCGTTTATCCCGATGAAGCCCGTGAGATGATCAGAAGCCTGAAATCATATAAGATTATTGAAGGCGTGCGCGGACAGGAAGGCGTAAACCAGGAAGCTTTCGCTGATGTAATTGTGCGCTTATCGGCTTTATGCATGGCCGCTCCGGAAATTGCTGAAATGGATATTAATCCATTGTTGGGCAATGATCGTGGATTGGTTGCCGTGGATGCCCGCATCCGCATTGAAAAATAATTTACTTTAAAGTACCGCATGATGAAAAGATCAGTATTGCTGAAATTGTTGGGTATTTTTATGCCACTGCTGTTTATAGCCTGTAATCCGGTAAGTAAACTGGGCAACGACCCTGAAGTGTCGAAATGGCAGCAAGAGGTGGATGCGCTAAAGGCATTGCCGGCTTCCCATGATCCGGCTAAGCTGTTGTTTGCCGGAAGTTCAAGCATACGACTGTGGGACAGCATAGAAAAGGATATGTTCCCCTACCCTGCCATTAATCGGGGATATGGCGGGGCAAAACTTAAAGACTTTACCTTTTATGCAAATGAACTGACCGCACCGCATAAGGCGGCAGCCATCGTATTGTTTGTGGCCAATGATATTACCGGAGATGCAAATGATCTGACGCCTGAAAAGGTTTTAGATTACTTCAAACTTACCGTTAAAGAAATCCGCAAAAGCCATCCATCCGCTCCCATAGCCTGGGTTGAAGTTACCCCTACTCCTGCGCGTTGGAGTGTTTGGCCGGAAATCAGCCGGGCCAATGATTTAATCAGGAGTTATTGTGAAAGCCGGGAGGATCTATTCTTTATCCCCACCAGGGCGCATTTTATAGCTGCCAACGGTAAACCAGACCCCTGTTTATTTTTGTCGGACATGCTTCACTTGAACCGAAAGGGTTATAAGCTATGGAGCGAAGCCATTAAACAAGGCCTAAGCTCCCAACTACCTGAATTAAAGAAAATACAGCAATAATTTTGTAGCTTATTTTGTCTGAAATTTGTCTCCGGTTTGCTGAATGACTTCCCGTTTCCATTCATCATCATAACCGGGGAATTTTGGAGGCAGCGGATATCCCCAGGGATTTCGGAGTAACTTGCCGTCTTTATCCTGTTTTACGTTTCCATCAAGGAATTTCACCAGGAGGTATTCACCCAGTGACCGCCAGCGATCCACCGTATTTTTGGCGAGTTCAGCATCAAATTGTGTGATTAATTCGCGGGCTGCCGCAGGATCTGTTTTATACAATTCACCGGCTTTTGCATCCATTTCATCTACCTGACTAGCAAATTGATCTTCAAGCTCTTGTTGCACATCTATCAGATCAGGCATAACGCGGTCATAAAAAAGATAGGCGAAATGTGCCACCCTGTTGAATACCCAGAATGCGGCGGTTTCGGAATAGGTAAGCATGTCACCATTGCCCTGAGCCACGACATGGGGCACTTTGGTGATACCACAATAGAAAGGCATGTAAACGGTTGAAGCGGCATCATCCACGCCCATCCAGAATATACCACCGATATGATCGGGCATCCAGCTTCGCATCTGCGAAATAAATGAAAATCCGGTTTGCTGGGTAGCGGTTACCCGCTCATTAAAGTATGACTTTCCTTCATACTCCCAGGTAAGCGGACGCCAACGGTAAGGTAAACCAAAAGGGCCTGCGCCAATGTCTTTAGCCATGTCCAAATCGGTACCTTCCAGGTGATCACGTTTAAAAGCCATGAGGTCACGTGCACTGAGTTTTCTGTCGGGCTTAATAAAAAGTGGCATTCTTTCTTTGGTGATATCACCGGCTGCATAATCAAAATATTGTTGCATACTGCCATTCACATGATTAAACATGGCCCATACCCGGAGTTCACAAAAACGTGCTGCCCCAAAATCCAGGGGAGCATAAACATCGCTAAAGCTGAAGTCAATGTCTTTTCCAGTAAAGTAGCCTTTCGTCCGGGCAAAATCAATCACATCATGTGCGTACATAACTTCCGTTTCAGCATTTAGCTTCTTATAGTTCTTGTTACTGATTGAAGTCGTGCCATTGTCCAGAGGGAATGTTGTGATGCGGGCATGGTTCGCATGAGCAGAAACATAACCTTCGGGAATGCGCACTGCTACCCATACGGCTCCTTTATCCCCATTGATCATCTTTCCGGTTTTCTTATCCTTCACCATACGGGTGCCTTTGCCCATAATTTCCATTATCCAAACTTCATTTTTGTCACCAATGGAAAAAGATTCTCCGGTACTTGCATAACCGTATGTATCAACCAAATCGCCGATTACCTGAATCGCTTCGCGGGCAGTTTTGGCACGCTGGAGAGCTAGAAACATCAAACTACCATAATCCACAATACCCGTAGTATCAAGCAGTTCAGCGCGGCCATCGAAAGTGGTTTCTCCAATGGAAACCTGGTGCTCGTTCATAAAACCAATTACCTGATAAGTGTGTGCAGGCTGGGGAATTTGTCCAAGGGGACGGGCTGTGCCACGATCATAAAGGGTAACCATGCTCCCTTCGGGCCAATCGCCGGCTGGCAACCAGTACAATTCACCATAGCGGATGTGTGAATCCACGGCATAACTGATTAGGGTACTACCATCCACTGATGCACCTTTGGTAACCAGGTAGTTGGTACAGCCATACGTACTTTGAAAATTAAGAAGAAGAGCTGTAATTATGGTCATTAGGGTGACCTTTCCGAAAGATGAAAGTAAACTGTTCATAGGTGAAGTAATTGCTTTGTATTTTATTAATTCTGCTGGATAAACCCAAAAAGTTGAAGGTTTTAATCAACATTTAAGCGGCTAAAATACTACAAGCAAGACAAATTCAACAAAAAGTTCGGAATAATTTGAGAAATCAATTCAATTGGCTGAACTTTGCCCGGCTGTTTGCAGCTTTAATTACTCTTTAAATAGTTTTGATGAAAAGGTCCGATTTTATTTTTGCAGGCTTCTTTATACTCTTGTTTTTGCCTTTCTTTTTGTCTGATGGACTTTATCAGGCATACAATACCTTTAATTTGGAGCACGGCTTCATCATGAGTTTTATAAAGTTTGCTGTACTGGCTACTTTAGGTGAAGTCATTGGATTAAGGATCAAGACAGGCAAATACAGTGAACCCGGATTCGGCCTGCTTCCGCGCGCCCTGGTATGGGGACTGCTTGGCATTACCATCAAGGCAGCTTTCATAATATTTACTTCAGGTACCCTGAGTTTATTTCAATATTTAAACTTTACAAATGCACCTGAAGTTTTTTCCGGAGGATTCAGTGCAGGTAAATTGCTTATTGCTTTTAGTATCAGCGTATTTCTGAATACCGTTTATGCGCCTGTAATGATGACAGTTCATAAAATTACCGATACGCACATTTTAAATACCGGCGGAACCTTTAAGGGGTTTTTCACACCCATTCCTGTAGCTGGTATCCTTCAAAAGCTTAACTGGAATGTACAATGGAATTTTGTGTTCCGGAAGACCATTCCCTTTTTCTGGTATCCGGCTCATACCATCACTTTTTTGTTGCCAGCCGAATTTCAGGTTTTGTTTGCCGCCCTGCTTGGCATTGCATTGGGAACCATACTGGCTATTGCTTCGTTGCGCGGAAGGGAATAAATTTATTTTACTTAAATCTTGGCCATATGGCTGTTAATCTTTAACTTGCAGGAAAATTCTCATCAATTCAAAATATAACCTGTATGCAATTACAGGCCATGAAAATAAAACAATCATCAATACTATAAGTAATGAAAGAAGAATTCAAAAATGACACTCCTGTACCCTTTGAAGTGGTAAAAAAGGTGGTGAAAGAAATGAAACTGGAAAGTGTTGGCAAAGCGAGCATCAGGGAAATTAAAAGACTAATTGACCTTTTGGAAGAGGCCAGTAACATAAAATTTGTACGCATGGAAATGGGCGTTCCCGGACTTACTCCCCCTGAAGTCGGCACTCTGGCCGAAATAGAAGCCTTGCGCAGCGGAGTTGCCGCCATTTATCCGGATATTGACGGCACCAAAAAATTGAAGAATGAGATATCACGTTTTGTAAAGAACTTTCTCGACATCAATGTTGATCCTGCTGGCTGTATTCCCACCGTTGGCTCCATGCAGGGCAGTTTTGCCAGTTTTCTTACGCTTGCGCGTCTGCATGCCGGCCGGGACACCACTTTATTTATTGACCCTGGGTTTCCGGTACATAAGCAACAACACAAGGTGCTGGGCCAGAAATTTGAGAGTTTTGATGTCTATGAATATCGTGGAGAAAAACTGCGCGATAAACTGGAATCCTATTTTGCCAAAGGGCATATCCATTCCGTACTTTATTCTAATCCCAACAATCCATCATGGATTTGTTTTACTGAAGATGAGTTGCAGATCATTGGCGAGCTTGCCAATAAGTACAATGTAGTTATTTGTGAAGACCTGGCCTATTTTGGCATGGACTTCCGTAAAGATTATTCCGTCCCGGGAGAACCTCCTTATCAGCCAACAGTAGCTAAATACACAGATAATTACATCTTATTTATTTCTAGTTCCAAAGTATTCAGTTATGCCGGGCAACGTATCGGTATGATGGTAATATCAGATAAGCTTTTCCATACCCAGTCCGCTGAATTACTCAAGTATTACAGCAGCGATACCTTTGGCAGGGCGATGATTTTTGGAACGGTGTATGCTTTAAGTTCGGGGACTGCACATTCAGCCCAATATGCCCTTGCAGCAATGCTGGAGGCGGCTAATAACGGGAGTTTCAATTTCGTGGACTACGTAAAGGTTTATGGTGAAAAGGCCCATATCATGAAGAAGATGTTTATCGATAACGGATTTCAGATAGTATATGACACCGACATCAACCAGCCCATAGCAGATGGTTTTTACTTTACCATTTCTTATCCGGGTCTAAGTGGAGCTGAGCTTATTGAAGATCTGGTCTATTACGGCATAAGTGCCATTTCGCTGGCAATTACAGGTAGCGAGCGGCTTGAAGGTCTGAGAGCCTGTGTTTCCCTGGTGCATCCTGATCAGTTTCCAGATCTTGAAATTCGCCTGAAGAAGTTTCATTTGCATCACGGCTGATATTTTTTTTCAATAATTTGAGATCACTTTCAGCCCTTTTCCCTAACAGCTATTTATAATGCCTATAAATTAGGCTTTTCGGGTAAAATGCACTGGTTTTCATGGGCTGAATTGATTTATAAATTGTAATTTTGCACTACTAAATCTACCACAAAAAAAACACAAATATCATGGCAAAAGTAAAAGGTGATATTGTAATTGACATCGAAAAATGCAAGGGCTGTTCGGTTTGCATACCCGCTTGCCCGCAGGATGTAATTGCACTGTCTGCAAATGTTAATGGCAAAGGTTATCACTATGCCGAAACAGTAAACGATGATTGTATCGGGTGCGCCAATTGCGCCATCGTATGTCCGGATGCCGTAATCACGGTTTACAGAAAAAAAATTGAGTAAGCTCTAATTTATTAAAAATATGAGAGAATTAAAATTAATGAAAGGCAATGAAGCCTTTGCGGAAGCAGCCATCAGAGCAGGTGCTGACGGTTATTTTGGCTATCCCATCACCCCACAGTCGGAGGTAATGGAATATCTTATGGCCGAAAAACCTCATGAGCGCACCGGCATGGTTGTATTGCAGGCCGAAAGTGAAGTGGCTGCCATAAACATGGTTTATGGTGGTGCATCCTGCGGCAAACGGGTGTTAACCTCCTCGTCGAGCCCCGGTATCAGTCTTAAACAGGAAGGTATATCCTACATAGCAGGTGCAGAATTGCCTTGCTTGATTTTGAACGTTGTTAGGGCGGGCCCTGGTCTGGGAACCATCCAACCGGCACAATCTGACTATTTCCAGGCTACCAAAGGCGGTGGTCATGGTGATTATCGTATGATTGTACTTGCACCTTCTTCAGTACAGGAAATGGCCGATTTTGCTCCACTCGGGTTCGAACTGGCCTTTAAATACCGTAATCCGGTCATGATTCTTTCTGATGGTGCTATCGGACAAATGATGGAGAAAGTTGAACTGGATGAACAAATCCCGCGTTGGACTGAAGCCGAGATCATTAAAAACACTCCCTGGGCAACGACCGGCAAAACCAAAGATCGCGAGCGTAATATCATTACGTCTCTCGACCTGGATTCAGCTAAAATGGAGTTGCACAACATCCATCTTCAGAAAAAGTATCGTCAGATTGAGGAAAACGAAACCCGTTATGAAACCATTCAATGCGAGGATGCCGATTACCTGATCGTAGCGTATGGCACCAGTGCCCGAATCAGCCAGAAAGCTGTGGATTTACTTCGTGCTGAAGGCATAAAAGTAGGACTATTGAGGCCCATTACCCTTTTCCCCTTCCCTTCAAAACCTATTGCTGAACTGGCTAACAGGGTGAAGGGTATTCTTGCCGTTGAAATGAGCGCAGGTCAAATGATTGAAGATGTTAGACTTGCAGTGGGATGTAAAGTAAAAGCTGAACACTTCGGCCGCATGGGCGGAATCATTCCCTCGCCCTCACAGGTGGTTGAAGCCATGCATCAAAAAATTATCGGAGGATAAGTACTATGTCACAAATAACAAAAGAAGAAATCCGTCAACCGGAGAATCTGGTTTATAAAAAAACAGAACTGCTCACCGACAATCCGCTGAGCTATTGCCCTGGTTGTGGCCATGGCACTGCGCACCGTGTGGTAATGGAAGTCATTGATGAAATGGGCATTCAGGAACAAACCATTGGTATTGCTCCCGTAGGATGTTCTGTGCTGGCCTATGAGTTCATGAATATTGACATGACACAGGCAGCGCACGGTCGTGCTCCTGCCCTGGCTACAGCCATAAAAAGACTGATGCCTGAAAAGTTTGTTTTCACCTATCAGGGTGACGGCGACCTTGCTGCCATTGGTACTGCTGAAACCATTCATGCCTGCAACCGTGGTGAAAATATCGTTATTATTTTCATCAATAACGGCATTTATGGAATGACCGGTGGACAAATGGCCCCCACTACCCTGCCGGGTATGAAATCATCTACTTCGCCTTATGGCCGTGATGTTGCCTTGATGGGCAATCCACTTAAAATTACCGAGCTGGTAGCACAATTGCCGGGTACTCTATACGTTACCCGTCAGGCAGTACATACTCCCGCAGCTGTGCGGAAAGCAAAAAGAGCCGTTCGTAAGGCTTTTGAAAATCAAAAGTTGAACAAGGGTTTGTCCTTTGTTGAAATTGTATCCAATTGCAACTCTGGCTGGAAAATGACCCCCAACCAATCCAATGAATGGATGGTAGAGAATATGTTCCCCTTCTATCCCCTGGGCGACATTAAAGTTAATGACTAAGTCCATTGAAACACATAAAAATCAAAGGAATGACTGAAGAAATTATTATTGCCGGATTTGGTGGGCAAGGTGTACTCTCAATGGGTAAGATTCTTGCTTATTCGGGCGTAATGCAAAATAAAGAGGTGAGCTGGATGCCCTCATACGGACCTGAAATGCGCGGAGGAACGGCCAACGTTACCGTGATACTCAGCGATGAACGCATCAGTTCTCCCATTATTAATGCTTACGACACAGCCATCGTTCTTAACCAGCAATCACTCGATAAGTTTGAGCCTCTTGTTAAGCCCGGAGGCCTGTTGATCTATGATCCCAACGGAATCTCCCGTCATCCAGCCAGGACCGACATCAATATTTATAGTATTGAAGCCAATGATGAAGCTGCACGGGTTGGACTGTCCAAAGTTTTCAACATGATCGTTTTGGGAGGCTTCCTGAAACTGAAACCTATTGTTGATGCTGAATATGTTCGTAAAGGCCTCGAGAAATCATTACCATCCAGGCATCACGGTATGATTCCGGAGAACGAAAAAGCCATTGAAACCGGAAAGGAGCTTATTAAAGCCATACATCTGCTGAATTAAGTGACTTTACACTGCATTTTGAAAACCTCTTCTATGTTATAGGAGAGGTTTTTTATTGACGGAAAAGTTTTGTAATAATTCCGGGATAACACTTTTTTTTAGAATGTCAACCATGCCAACAGTCTATCCTAGGTATTAGAACTGAGGCAGGTAGAAGAGAATATTTGAAAAAATTATCATTAGTACCAATGCCAGGGGATAAACGGCAGCGTAAGCTACCTGTGCAATTCCACTGTCGGATTGAGTGTTAATGGCTGCCAGCCCTGGCGTGCTGGTCATGCCACCGGTAATGACGCCCATAAGGGTAAGGAAATTCATTTTAAGCAGGTAAATTCCGACAATAAGTGCTATGATAAGTGGAATAAGTGTAATGGCTACTCCCGCTATAATGGGTCCGGTGCCATAGGCATTGAAGGTTTCGGCTATGTGCCCTCCTGCTTCGCAACCCACCGTTGCTAAAAATATAAGCAAGCCCAGCTCTCTGAACAATTGATTGGCATTACTTGACATAGACCAGATGATTGGTCCCGTTTTCCCTATCCCGCTCAGTATAAGCGCCGATGCCAAAACACCACCGGTAATACCCAGACTGAAGTTAAACAGGCCAAAGACGGGGATTTCAATCATCCCGACAAGGATACCTATGACAATACCCAGGGTAATGGGTAAAAAATCGGTTTCAGAAAGACGTTTATCATCATTGCCCAGCAGTTTGACTACCTGACGCATACTGTCGCGACTGGTGGCAATCAATAAACGGTCGCCAAAGCGCAGCATGGTATAGTTCATGGGCCTGATTTCAATACCACTGCGGCGGATGCGTACTACCGTGGCATCATAATTGGCACCAAGGTTAAGCTTTTGTAAAGGTTTATTAATGACCTCTTTATTGGTCACCAACACCCATTGCACATCATGTCCTTTATCAAGCGGAAGCCCCTCATCAGTTTGCGGTCCTATAAATAGTTTAACCTTTTCCAAATCCTCGGCTGTGCCCAATGCGCGAATCACGTCACCGGTATTCAATAAAGTGTCGCGGGATGGTGTGGTAGTGTTACCCAAGTGTTTAATCCTTGAAATAACGCAACTGGTGACTGATTTAAACCTAAGTTCTGTAAGCGATTTTCCACTGATATTGGGGTTTTCAACCCTGAAATTTGCAGCCACAAATTCAGGAAAATTTTTTCTCAGTCCCTGATCAAATTCCTCTTCGCTTTTTTTGAAATTTATCCTGAGTAATTTTGGGACAAGACTAACAAATAGTACCACCCCAACCACGCCGAACGGATAAGCAATTCCATAGCCTATGGAAGCCATGGGGGATTTGCTTACTTCAACCGCGGCGGCTAGTCCCGGAGTACTTGTCATGGCACCATTAAAGAGACCAACTGCAAGGGCTTTGTCAATATGCATTAAACCTGAAAGTAACCAGGTAACCAGTGCTCCACTGGCTATAATGATGGCGGCAATAATGAAAAGCTGCTTGCCATATTGCCTGAAACTGCGAAAAAATCCGGGCCCGGCCTGAATGCCAATGGTGAAAATAAAAAGCAGTAATCCTATTTGCTGATATTCTTTGGGTAACCTAAATCCAAAATGGCCCAGCAGCATGGCAATAAATATCACCGCCGATATATCGAGGGAAAACCCTTTTATACTGGCTTTGCCAACAATAAGACCTAGGCTGATTATTAAAAATAAGGCAAGATGACTGACGGAGATAAGGACATCCATATTTAGAAGGTAATTGGCGCTGCAAAGGTAGGAAAGATAAGAGATGTATCGGGATGCTTTTAATGGTAAGTAAAGAATTTAGGGACAGGAGGGATAGGAGGACCAGCCCGCCTAAGGCGGACAGGCAAGCAAGGGGTATGGGAGACAAAAGAAACGAAATTTCTTATTTGTTTAAATCTGTCACCAATATTTATTCTTTGCGCTAACCTGAACTATTCCAGTTTAATCGCGACTTTGAGGCAGTTTAACTCCTGGAAACAGTCATTACTAAATTTTAACCAACACCAACCCCTCATCATGGCAGCAATATACCTTTATGGGGAGTCAGGGTGCGACTCAAAGTCGCGCCCTGACTTACAAGCCTTAACATCAGGCAGATATTAAGCGGGGACAGAGAGACCCGTTTAAAGCAGGTAAGCATTTGTTTAAATCTGTCACCAATATTTATTCTTTGCGCTAACCTGAACTATTCCAGTTTAATTGCGACTTTGAGGCAGTTTAACTCCTGGAAACAGTCATTACTAAATTTTAACCAACACCAACCCCTCATCATGGCAGCAATATACCTTTATGGGGAGTCAGGGTGCGACTCAAAGCCGCGCCCTGACTTACAAGCCTTAACATCAGGCAGATATTAAGCGGGGACAGAGAGATCCGTTTAAAGCAGGTAAGCATTTGTTTAAATCTGTCACCAATATTTATTCTTTGCGCTAACCTGAACTATTCCAGTTTAATTGCGACTTTGAGGCAGTTTAACTCCTGGAAACAGTCATTACTAAAT
>Ga0265295_1002445_pt1 | contig 29415 bp, 29 predicted proteins | sample Munlansysbiofilm_FD_192503 | JGI IMG/M metagenome (GOLD analysis project Ga0265295, IMG submission 192503) | Leachate microbial communities from a municipal landfill in Southern Ontario, Canada - Methane capture system biofilm | ecosystem: Engineered > Solid waste > Landfill > Unclassified ... | reverse complement strand
ATGATTTCCACATAGTATTCAATTTGGATGATAAAATGCTTAAAGAAGCCAATGCCAAAGAAATGGGATTTTTTACTTCTAACCGTAAGGGTGGACGTGGTGGTGATGATATCTGGTTTTTTAAACTTCCTCCTATTTTGTTTACGCTTTCTGGAATCGTCTATGACGACAGCACCAAAACAGCCATTGCTCAGGCAACTGTTCAATGTATGGGGTCTGATGGAAATATATATGTTGATACTACTGATCAAAAGGGGTACTTTGTATTTAATGAAGCACAAATTCTAGAAAACACATCCTATGTGCTTGAAGTTACTAAGCCTAATTACTTTATGGAAAAAGGTCGTGAAACCACAGTAGGTCTCAATAAAAGTACTGATCTCACTAGAGATTTTTATCTTGTGCCTATTCCCAAGATTCCTATTGTATTGCCTGAAATCAGATACGATTTGGCAAAATGGGATCTTAAACCTATCTATTTTGACTCTCTGAATGGTCTTATCGAAACCATGACAGAGAACCCGAATTTTGTTATTGAACTTGGTTCTCATACCGATATTCGTCCGATTGCAATGACAAATGACACACTGTCTCAACGTCGTGCTCAATCAGTTGTTGATTATCTGATTGAAAAGGGGATAGCTCCTGATCGTCTCGTTGCAAAAGGATACGGGGAGTCAGTTCCACGCGTGCTTGAAAAGGATATTACCCTTACACAGAATAAGAAAACTTTCACTTTTGAGAAAGGAACTGTTCTTACAAAAGAATATATTGACGGTCTTTCGACCACTGATGAAAAGGAAGCTGCTCACCAGTTGAATCGACGCACAACTTTCCAGATTCTCAGAGAGGATTATGTCCCCAAAACTGGAGGGAACACTGATGTAACACCTGTTAAAGTTGAGATCATCAATAAGGATACTCTTATCAATGAAGAAGATGAAACAGATGAGCTGGATAACGAAGTTCAGCCTGAAGAAGAAAAGAAATAGCTAGAAATTTCCGAATAGATAAAAAACAGCATTCCAAAGAATGCTGTTTTTGTGAAGAGAAAAATATGAGTGACAATTACAAAAAAAGAGGCGTAAGTTTTTCCAAAACAGATGTGCATAAAGCCATCACAAATGTGGACAAGGGGATTGAACCCACTGCTTTTTGTAAAATTATTCAGGATTCAACAAATAAAGATCACGGAATCATCCTTCATGCAGATGGAGCAGGCACAAAGTCATCTTTGGCATGGGCCTACTGGAAAGAAACAGGAAATCTGGACGTGTGGAAGGGCATTGCCCAAGATGCTTTGATCATGAATATTGATGATATGATCTGTGCCGGAGTTGAGAAGGGTTTTGTTGTTTCATCCACCATTGGCAGAAATAAATATCAAGTTCCAGGAGAAGTCATTAAAGCGATCATCGAGGGCACAGAAGAGATGGTTGAGCTTTTAAACAGTTACGGCATTGAAACGATAACTGCAGGAGGAGAAACGGCTGATGTTGGTGATTTGGTAAGAACAATCATTGTTGATTCTACAGTTTTTGCTCGCATTCGAAAAGATGATATTATCGCAGCAAAGAATGTTAAAGCTGGAGATGTCATTGTTGGATTGTCATCATTCGGAAAAGCTGTGTATGAAAAAAACTACAACAGCGGAATGGGAAGTAATGGATTGACTTCTGCAAGACATGATATTTTTTCTAGAGATGTCAAAGATAAGTATCCCGAAACTTTTGACAATAATCTTGATCCTTCGGTTGTTTATAATGGCAAACACAAACTGACGGATATTTCACCTGTGAGCGGAATAGATATGGGGCTATTTGTGCTGTCTCCAACCCGAACTTATGCTCCTGTAATGAAGCAGGTATTTAAGCATCACAGAAAGAGCATTCATGGCTTGATACATTGTACTGGAGGTGGACAGACAAAGGTGATGCATTTTATTGATAAACTGAAGGTGGTAAAAAACAATCTCTTTCCAGTACCTCCTCTATTTGAACTGATTCAATCCTCAGCCGATACGAAATGGAAGGAAATGTATAGTGTGTTTAATATGGGGCATAGATTTGAAATTTACACCCCTGAAGCAAATGCTCAAAAAATTATTGAAATCAGTAATGGTTTTGGTGTGGAAGCACAAATCATTGGTTATTGTGAGCCTTCTGACAGGAAAGAGCTAGTTATCAAGAGTGAACATGGTGTTTTTTCTTGGTAATTAGATAGAAACTGTCCAAAAATGTGCACAGATTGTTTTAAATTTGCAAATTGATACTTAATGAACAGTAAATATGCTAGATAAATTAGCTGAGATAAAAAAGAAAAGTGACAATATCCAGCAGGAGTTGAATGATCCTAATATTATGTCTGATATGAAACGATATATCAAACTTAACAAGGAGTACAAGGACATTCAGCCTATAGTTAAGGCTTATAATTCATACAAAGGTGTTCTTGAGGGAATTACATCTGCAAAGGACATTCTGAGAAATGACAAAGATGAAGAGATGCGTAACTATGCGAAGGAGGAGCTAGAACTACTAGATAAGAAAAAAGATAAATTAGAGGCGAGTATAAAAATCTTATTGTTGCCTGTGGATCCACAAGACAGTAAGAATGCCATTCTTGAAATTCGTGCAGGAACTGGCGGAGATGAGGCAAGTTTGTTTGCTGGAGATTTGTTGAGGATGTATACAAAATATGCTGAATCTAAAAACTGGAAGCTTGAACTTGTTGATTATACCGAAGGTACTGTGGGCGGATATAAAGAAATAATAGTGAATATTAAGGGAGAGAAGGTTTTTGGAACTCTTAAATATGAATCAGGTGTTCATCGCGTTCAGAGGGTTCCCGACACTGAAGCCCAGGGGCGTATTCATACTTCCGCTGCATCGGTGGTGGTCCTACCTGAAGCTGATGAATTTGATGTTGATGTAAAAGATTGCGACATCAGAAAAGATACATATTGTTCATCAGGACCTGGAGGTCAATCAGTGAATACAACATATTCTGCTATTCGTCTGACGCACGTTCCTACAGGGATTGTGGTTACCTGCCAGGATCAGAAATCACAACTTAAAAACTATGAAAAGGCACTCGGAGTGCTAAGGTCAAGAATTTACGAAGTGGAATATCAGAAATATCTTGATGAAGTGGGATCAAGGAGAAAAACAATGGTTTCTACAGGAGACAGATCTGCAAAAATTCGAACCTATAATTATCCCCAAGGAAGAATGACAGATCACAGAATAGGATTGACAATTCATAATCTTTCTGGAATACTAGATGGTGATATTCAAAATATTATTGATGGGTTACAGGTCGCTGAGAATGCAGAAAGACTGAAAGAAGCGGTAGTATAAAAAATATTTAATCATGAATAGGACTCAACTTTTCACTTTGATGAAACAGCGTCGCTCATTCCTTTGTGTGGGGCTGGATTCAGATATTGACAAACTGCCTGAACATATTAGGACTATGGATGATCCACAGTTTGAATTTAATAAGGCTATTTTTGACGCAACAGTTGAGTTTACTCCCGTTTACAAGATTAATACTGCCTTTTATGAAGCATTGGGGATCAAAGGTTGGCAAAGTCTTGAAAAAACTGTCAGTTATATCCGCAAGTCTGGAAAAGATGTTTTCCTCATTGCTGATGCCAAACGGGGTGATATTGGAAATACTTCAAAACAATATGCTCGCACTTTTTTTGAAAAAAACATTTCAGGACTTGATTTTGATGCAGTGACCGTGGCTCCTTATATGGGAATCGATTCAGTTTCTCCCTTTTTAGAATATGATGGGAAATGGGCGATTGTGCTGGCTCTTACTTCTAATAGGGGAGCGGATGATTTTCAAATGATTCAATCTAAAAATGGGAAATATGTGTTTGAAAACGTTCTCGAAACTTCAGCAACTTGGGGAACAGCAGAAAATATGATGTATGTCATCGGCGCAACTCGTGCCGAAATGCTAAAAACAGTTAGAAAGTATGTTCCGGATCACTTTTTACTCATCCCAGGTGTAGGAGTTCAGGGGGGAAGTCTCGAAGAAGTGGTTAAAAATGGTTTAAATAGTGAAATTGGCTTAATGGTAAATGCCTCACGGTCAATAATCTTTGCTTCATCAGGGAAGGATTTTGCAGAAAATTCTCGTTTTCAAACAAAAAAAATGCAAAACGAAATGGAAAATCACTTAATTTTAGCAAAAATTATTTAGTTATGTTTGGGCGGTATTTGCTATTTCTTGCAACTTTGATGATAACATTTTGTGTGAATGCACAACATGATGAATTCTTTTATCCTGATGAAATTGTTGAGGATGATCAAATGAAGGCTATCCTTGCTTTTGAGAAATACAACCCTATTGTTGGAGGTGATTCTTTAAGAATGTGTAACGGCAGGAAATGTACAGGGATAATTACAGATAAATATCCTGACGGAAAAATCCAACACAAAGGCTATTACAATAACGGACAGTTACTTAACGGGTACGAAAATTTCTTCGAAAACGGACAGCTTGAAAGAAAATTTAAAACTCTTGCCTCAAACAAAGGGTCGGTTGTTGTATATTATGCTGACGGAGGGATGAGATCAGAAATTGTATATTTTAAGGGACAAGTGATGCTGTGGAAGGATTATTATCCAAATGGGAATCTTGAGTATTGGGAAGAATATGATAGAACCCTTGAGTATTATGTGACGTATCATTTTTATTACATCAACGGGAATCCTCAAAGCACTATGGATTTAGTGGATAAAAAAACTGTTGTCTATGATGCTGTGGAATATTATAACAATGGAAATATGAAAGCCAAGGGGAAGAAAAAATGGGCTCCAGGAATCGGAGGATATGTAAAAGTCGGAAAATGGACGATTTATGATATTGAAGAAAAAATTATCCGTACTGAACATTTCGAAGCTGGTGATAATAATCAAGATGACGGCTTGGATGATTTGTAGATGTTTTTAAGGTGATAAAAAAAGCAGAGAACTTTTGGTTTCTCTGCTTTTTTTTGTATTTACGATTGGATTAAAGTTTTGTAATCCAGCCAAATTCGTCTTCAATTTCTCCATACTGCAGTCCAACGAGGTATTTGTATAGCTTGGTGCTAACAGGACCTGCCTTCCCGTCTTCACAGAATTTATAGAACTTCTGATTTTCAGCGTCGATGACGGTTCCGATGGGAGATATAACAGCAGCTGTTCCACATGCTCCTATTTCTTCAAAGCTTTCCAGTTCATCTAAAGCTACGGGGCGGCGTTCAACTTTCATTCCCAGTTTTTCAGCCACCTGTAAAAGGCTTTTGTTTGTAATGGAAGGAAGAATTGATGGAGATTCGGGAGTAATATAGGTGTTGTTTTTAATTGCAAAGAAATTGGCAGCACCGATTTCATCAATATATTTTTTCTCTTTAGGGTCGAGATACATGGGTGAACCACAACCTGCCTTTTGAGCTTTCATCACACCGCGCAAACTGGCCGCATAGTTTCCACCAACTTTAAGGGTGCCTGTGCCAAGTGGAGCTGCGCGATCGCTGTCTTTTTCAAGTAATATATTTACTGGGTTGAATCCTTCTTTAAAATAAGGACCAACAGGAGTCACAAATACGAGGAATGTGTATTCTTTACCGGGTTTTACTCCAACTTCAGCACCACTCCCATAAAGGAGAGGTCTGATGTACAATGCAGCGCCTGTGCCATAGGGAGGGATAAAGCGTTCATTACGTAATACGGCTTCTTTGATGGCCTTGAAGAATAATTCATCAGGCACTTCTGCCATGAAAATACCCTGTGACGAACGTCTTAGGCGGGCTGCATTTTCTTTCCAGCGAAATAATCTGATATCGCCGTCTTTTCCTCTAAAAGCTTTCATCCCCTCAAAGGCTTGTTGTCCGTAATGTAATCCTGTTGCAGCAATGTGAATGGGAATGTACTCTGAGTCAGTAACTTCAATGTCACTCCATGCGCCGTCTTTGTAATATGCTCTGACGTTTGCATCAGTTTTCATGTACCCAAATGGTAAGGTTTTCCAGTCAATATTCATGATATATTTTATTAAAATGGTTAATCTTCTGCTAAATTAACCAAAATTTGTTTATTCCAAAGGATTTTTGGGAAAAAAATCACTCTGTTTCAGAAACGGCAACAACCAAATTTTCTAGCTTTTCTCTGATGGCGTTGTTGGACAGCATATGCCCGTTGGCAATCACCGCAAAAGCAATGAGTTCGCCCGATTTATTGGTGACATAACCGGTGTAACTTCTAACTCCTTTCAGCAGTCCGCTTTTACCATGCATATTGCCTGCAACTGAGGTTCCAAGAAAGTTACTTCTCAGTGTGCCATCTTTTCCTGCCACTGGCAAAATATCATAGAAATCTGAAAACCAAACCTGGTTGTGTGCGTATGTCAGCAAATCGACTAAAAATTTTGTGGTGATCATATTTGTGCGTGAAAGTCCGCTGCCGTCGGTAATGATAGTATTTGATGTTGTTATTCCCTTTGATTGCCAATATTTTAGGAGGGCTTCTACAGTTTCTGACCAGACAGTTGTCTTTTTAAGCGCAATTCCAATCAGCTTGAAAAGACTTTCGGCTGTCACATTATGGCTTACGTGGTTCACCCACTTTGAGATTTTCTTAATGTCGGGTGAATTGTGAGTGCATAGCAGTTTGAGAGAATCTTTTCCCTGCCAGCCCGACTGGTAATAAGAAAAAGGATTCTGACTGATGCTAATTTCATTGATTTTTAGAAAGTCTCCGAAATCTCCGGCAAATCTCATTGCAGGATCCGGATCGGATGCCCATACGGAAAATTCTGCTTTCCCAGCAGGTACTGTCCCTGTAAGGTACCTGATTTTTTGGAAGGGAGTTCCGTAGATAAACACATTGTCACCGGTTGATGCGCCTGCTGTAGTTACTGTATTGACCCACTGAGGCTGAAAGGGGTGAGGAGTGACAAAGATAACTCCAGCTGTATCGCCTACAACTCTTCCTGGTTTAAAGGTAACTTTGAGCTTGTTCTCGTTGTAGTTGAGTGATGAAGCACCTGCTCCATAATAATTTCCAAGATCTTCCCACATATAACCGGGAGCCTGAAGCATGGGCCCCCAAACAGAGGCGTCTCCAACAATTCTTCCATCAACAGATGTAATGCCTGAATGTTGAACGGCATCTTTGAATTTTGTAAAAACTGTTAGCGCCGAAGCGGGTTTCCCGAAATAATCACAGGCAATGGTTGGATCACCAAATCCTTTGATCACAAGGTCGCCGTGGAGAATTCCCTCAGCATCAATCTTGCCTCTGTAAAGCAGTTGAGTCTGAAATGTATTCTGGTGCCCGATAATATCAAATGCACTGATGGTAGTAAAAACTTTGAGTACAGATGCAGGTACAAGTCTTGTTCCTGTATTTTTGTCTGCGAGCCAGGTTTTTTTAGTCAGGTTGAATGCACAAAAACTCCACTGAGCTCCGTTCATTGATTTGTCATTTTCAAGAATTCTAATGGCTTCATTAACGGAAACATACATTTCATCTGCAGATGGCGGAGCAGAAGGTGACGGAGTTGTAAGGCACACATCTCCTGAAATTAGAAGAGACAGAAGTAGGTAGGGTAAAATAAATAATTTGTTCATGGGATATCAACTTAAAAGAACAAGCAAATATAGTGGTTTTTTAGGCACCTCTGGACAGAGAACATCGTGATTAAAAAATGAATTTTTTATAAAACAGAGTGTTATTATTGTTTTTTATCAAAATTGAATGTTTTAAAAAAATCAACTATATTTGTCATCATTAATTTAACTACATGGCGGAACAAATCTTTGAACTTGACCTTATTGATCATCTTGATTTTTTTGGAGCTGGCGACAGTAATTTGCAGTTGGTGAAAAAAATCTTTCCTAAGCTCAAAATAATAGCCAGAGGAGACCAGCTGAAAGTTTTGGGTGATGATGATGTGATTGAGGTATTCGAGCATAAATTCAAAGCGATGCTGAAACATTATGAGATTTTCGGAAAGATCACTGAAAATGACATTCTAGGCATTATGGAGAATTTAAATGCTGTGAACGAGCATATTGCTTCTCCACCTGCTGATGTAATCATTTATGGACGCAGCGGCAATGTAATCAAGGCTAAATCTCCCAATCAACGACGGATGGTTGAAAGCATTGAAAGGAATGATATTTTGCTTGCCGTTGGACCCGCTGGTACAGGCAAAACTTATACTGCTGTTGCACTTGCTGTTCGTGCTCTCAAAAACAAAAGTGTGAAACGGATCATTCTCACACGTCCTGCTGTTGAAGCCGGAGAAAATCTTGGGTTCTTGCCTGGAGACCTTAAAGATAAATTGGACCCCTATCTGCAGCCTCTCTTTGATGCTCTGCGCGATATGTTGCCTCCTGCCAAGCTGCTCACTTTTATTGAAGATGGGACCATTGAAATTGCTCCTCTTGCCTTTATGAGGGGCCGCACACTGGATAATGCTTTTGTGATTCTTGATGAAGCACAGAACGCTACAAATCCACAGATGAAAATGTTTCTGACACGAATGGGAAAAAATGCAAAATTTATCGTCACAGGTGATGTGACTCAGATAGATTTGCCCGCAAGACAGCCATCGGGACTGATCCATGCTGCCAAAATACTTGAAGGAATAGAAGGTATAGCTATTGTAAATCTTGATGAGCGTGATGTGGTCAGGCATAAATTGGTAGTTAAAATTCTTCAGGCTTACGGAAAGCAAAAAGAATAAATGCACTTATAATTCGTTTCTAATAAAAACCAGCTCTATGAAAAATTTTATTGTCATTTTCGCACTTGCAATCTTGGTCTCTGCTTGTGCCAGATATGAAGATGGACCACTCGTGAGCATTAAGTCTCCTGAAAAAAGATTGCTCGGTCTCTGGGAAATCACTGAACTCAAAGTCAATGATGCCGACTTGGTTTCTACTTATCGCGAAGATACTGCCTATGTGAAATTCTCAATCATCGAATATGATGAGATGTTTATTAATATCGTAAAGGAAGGCCGAAGCGGTTCACAAATGTCTACTTCATTGTTGTCGCTTGAAGATCATAAAACTTTGATGCGATTTGGACTTACTCGTCTGGTAGCCTATAAAGAACAAACACAAATACTGTATGACTTGGTGCCGCCATTGGCATTTAACAATGCGTGGACTATTTTGCGGCTTACTTCAAAGGAATTTGTGATTTCATTGTCTGATAATGGAACTGATTATAAATTGACTTTCGGAAGACTTGAGAAATACTAATTTTTATTCTTCGTCTGATCTGTATGTAAGAAATAACGCATAGAAAAAACTGAAGAAAACAATTCCTGACTGCGTTTCAAGAGTTGACTCAATGAGCATTGTTAGAAAACAAACCATTAAAAATCCTGCTCCGATTAGGTCCTTGTTTTTTTTGTTGCGAATAAATCCTGCAACAAACATGGCGATGATTAGTAAAAACCCAATTATTCCCACGGCAACCCAAGATTGTAGAAACTGATTGTGAGCATTCAGACTTTTTTCCAGTGCTATATCCATGTCGTTTTCACTATAATACTGGTCCATCACAGAATGAACATCTCCTGTTCCTGCTCCAATGATAGGTTGTAACCTAATAGCATTTAGTGCAGATTTCCATATAACGAATCTTGATCCGCTATCAATTGACTTTGCAGGCTGAGTTTTAGGTTCTGCGGTTATTTCTTTGACTAATACTTCCGTTTTTCTAAGCCTCTGCATGGTGTATTTTGATGTGTTGACCGCAATCAGTGAGACAATAGCAAAAACCAGCAGTGAAATAATGGCGCTTTTGTACTTTTTTTCAAAAAACAACGATACCCAGAAGACAAAAAGAATAATCAGAGTTGTTCCTATTCCTGCTCGTGACATTAATAGCCAGTTGAAAAAAGCAATAATTGCAGAAAGTAAAATGACAGGGATGTCTTTTATTTTATTTTGTCGTTTCCAAACCAGAATAATTATTAAGGAAAAATTCAAGAACATGGCAAAATAAGTGGGATGATGCAGGAAAGAAAGTCTGCTGGATACAAATGTATAATATACAACAGGGAGTTTAATAAACGCGATGGTGGCATGGATTAGACAAATAAGTATGGCAACAAAGGAGCCTGCAACGAAAGCTTTCAGGATGATTTTCATTTTTCTCCGTTCAATTTGAAAAGGAAGCATATAAAACATCACCGGAAAGAACAAAAAACTTAATTTTAGCTCAAGATCAAAAATCCCACATTTCATGTTTTCTGTCCATAACAAGCCTATTGCAAAAATTAAATAATATGCAATACTCAGCAACAAGGGTTTGTTTGTTGAAAGACGTTTTCGCAACATCTCCTTTTTTAGTGAAAAAAGCAGAGTGATAAAGAAAAGAATTCCAAGTGGTACAATTGCTTTTTTGCACAGGGGAATAGCAAAAACAAACAGCAACATTACATACCAGGGATAATTTTCCCTTTTGAATTCAATGGATTGGAAAAACTGCTTCATGTGGCAAAGATAAGTTGAAAAAACAAATGAAATAACTCCGCGGTTTACAAAAATGATACCATTAGGTTTTCTGATGATATGGCGAAATGTAAGTATTTTCATGTAATTTTGTTCTTTTCAAACAATATTTATATGGTTACTCACATTGATTTTATATCCGATACTCGCGATTTTCTGCTTTCACTCAAGCAACATCAAATGGTTTTGCTCATTGACGGGAATATTCAACCCTTGTATGAATCTATGTTTGATGATTTTGACAAAATCATCGTTCCTCATGGAGAAACTTCAAAAAGAATTCACCTTATTGAAGAAATTGCAGAAATGCTTGTCGATATGGGATATCAGCGTGATACGCTCCTTGTGGGAGTGGGAGGTGGCGTTGTTACTGACATTGCTGGTTTTGCAGCCACAGTTTTCATGAGAGGTGTGCGCTTTGGTTTTATTCCTACTTCATTAACAGGCATGTGTGATGCAGCTATTGGTGGTAAAAATGGTGTAAACGCTGCAGGTATAAAAAACCTTATTGGCACAATCAGACAGCCTGAGTTTATTGCTGTTGATACTGCTTTTCTTGAAACACTTCAGGATATCGATTTTCGGAGTGGAATGGCTGAAGTAATTAAACACGCCTTCATTTCGGGTACTGATTTTGTTAGATTTCTGAAAGACTCCACATCACTTATTCTTGATAAACACCCCGCAACTTTAAAGAAGATGATTCAGCTTTCCGAAAGTGCAAAACACGAAATTGTAATTCAAGACGTTGATGATAATGATCAAAGGCATCTGCTTAATTTTGGACACACAATCGGTCATGCACTTGAATCTTTGACTGGGAAATCTCATGGTGAATGTGTTGCAGCAGGGATGAATATGGCTGCGCGCATTGCGGTAAATCTTAAACATTGTGAAGAGCATATTGCTCAAACCATACACGAGTTAACTTTAAGCTTTGGATTGCCCGATTATATTGATTTCGATGCTCAAGAATTGATGAAATTTATTGCTGGTGATAAGAAAAAACGAGAAAATCATATTAGATTTATTATCCCTATTGTTCCGGGTGAGTGTAGAATTATCAAAATGGATGAATCTGTCTTATTCTCTCACTTGAAAAAACTTCAAAGTGAATAAAATTGTGGTTTCTGTTTCCGGGAATTCATACGAAGAATGTGTGACTGCCCTTGGAAATGCTGAGTATGCTGAGCTTAGAACCGATCTTTGTACGATTTCAAATGAAGATGTTCACAGCTTGATGAGTTTGTGTCCACATTGGATTGTGGCAGTTAGAATGGAGAGTTTGCAATCTGCAACCAGATTGTCTTTCATTGAATCTGCGCTTACTCATCATCCTGATTATATAGATTTTGATGTTGCAACGATAACAACAGGTCAGGGAAAACAGTTGTTAAAACACGCTCGGACTTTTGGATCAACAATCATTTTTTCATACCATAATGAAAGCGAAACCCCTGATTCTACTGAACTGGAAACTTTGGCAAAGCAAATGTTCAATGCCGGAGCAGATATTGCCAAACTGGTGTGTATGGCTCATTCTTTCGAAGATGGTCATCGCATGACTTTGTTGTACAAAAAATTTACTTCTGTAATTTCATTCGCCATGGGCGAATATGGAAGGCAAAGCAGAATTGATTCATTACAAAACGGATTAAAGATTGCCTATGCTGCCCCGGATCAAGGAAGGGAAACCGCAAAAGGGCAATACAGATATAACGAAATGAAAAGAATTGCAGCAACCGAGTCTAAGGTGTTGCATCCGTTTAAAATGATTGGCGTTTTGAATGCAAATCCTTCTAAAAGTTGCGCACAGAGAGCTCTTGCCATGGCAATGCTGGCTGATGGAAAAACCACTATTTCATATTGTGGCGATTCTGAAGATGTTACAGCTGTGAAAAATATGATCATCGCTCTTGGAGCCGATATTGAAAAAAAAGATGAGCTGAGCATGATTACGCCTGCTTCATTGAGCTTGAAAGAAGAAGTCACTCTCAATGCAGGTGAATCTGGATTGGCTCTCAGGATGTTTGCATCAATCGTTTCACTTTTCAGCAAGCCAGTCTCTATCTCAGGGGTTGGAAGTTTGCTGAGTCGTCCCATTCGCAATATTTGTGAGACCCTCACAGCTGCCGGAATCAAGTTCCAGTCAGACAACGGACAACTGCCGCTTTGTGTTTCAGGCCCGATAACCAACTCTACTATTTCTATCGACGGATCATTCAGTTCACAAACAATAAGTGGGTTGCTGATTACATTACCATTGCTTCCTCATGATTCGGTCATAAAGATCAGAAATGCTGTGAGCAGGCCATATATTGATCTTACTATTGATATTGCAGCGAATTTCGGTGTGCATATTGAGCATGAGCAATATCAGACTTTTTCCATCACTGGAAATCAAAAATATAGAGGGATAGATTACCAAACTGAAGGTGACTGGAGTGGAGTGGCAAATATTTTGGTAGCTGCAGCTATTTCCGGAGAAGCAATGGTTAACGGTCTTCAGCGTGAATCGAAACAAGCCGACAGAGTGATTGTTGATGTTTTAAAGATGTTCGGTGCAGATGTTGAGTACCGCGAAAATGGTGTTTTTGTGAGGAAAAATGGGTGTCATCCTTTCAATTTTGATGTTACTGATTGTCCGGATCTCGTTCCGTGTTTGGCTGTGCTTGCTTCGGCCGCTCAAGGAACATCTGTGCTTGACGGTGTTAGTCGCCTGGCTCATAAGGAGTCGGACAGAGTGAAGTCGGTCACTTCCATGATTCATGCTCTTGGGGGCAAGCTGACGGTTTCGGGTGATAGAATGACGATTTGCGGAACAGGAAAACTCAGTGGCGGTGTAGTTGACGGAATGAATGACCATCGAATTGTGATGGCTGCTTCAGTGGCTGCTTGTATTTGCGAGAAATCAGTAACTGTTACAGATGTTATGTCCGTAAAAAAATCATTCCCCGACTTCTTTACAATTTTTCAATCTCTTCCGACAATTCAAAAGTCGGAGTAATCAGAATTTGATTTTGCATTAACTTCATCAACTCAAATTCAACTTGCGTTGTACTTGCCGGATTTTTAATTATTTTTGCTGAAAATCAACAACATGAATACATTTGGCCGCATTTTTAGGATCACTCTTTATGGAGAATCACATGGTCCGTCGGTGGGCGTAATTGTTGACGGTTGTCCTCCGGGGATTGATCTCAGTGAGGCAGATTTTATTCACGATCTTTTCAGGCGCAAAAGTGGTGCAACAGGCACCACTCAACGTGTTGAGGATGATATTCCCGAAATTATCAGCGGTGTTTATCAGGGAAAAACCACAGGAGCACCTCTAAATATCAGTTTTCGAAATAAGGATGTAAGACCTGAAGATTATAATATTCACACCACTGTTCCCCGACCGGGACATGCGGATTATACTGCACATGTGAAGTACAAGGGATTTCAAGATCCCCGTGGCGGAGGTCATTTTTCAGGAAGACTTACCGTGTGTCTTGTGGCTGCCGGTATCATTGCAAAAAAGATTCTGCCTAATGCAAATATCCAAGCGATTTTAGCAGAGGCGGGAGGAACCAAGGATATTGAAAAAGCTGTTGCCAAAGCCGTTGCAGAGAAAAACTCTGTGGGAGGCATTGTTGAGTGCCGTGCAACAGGATTGCCCGCTGGACTTGGTGAGCCATTTTTTGATTCAGTAGAATCTCTGATCAGTCATATTGTTTTTGCAATACCTGCCGTGAGGGGTATTGAGTTTGGCTCTGGTTTCAAGGCGGCGGCGATGACGGGAAGTGAGCACAATGATTCCATTCTTCCTGATGGTAAAACCGCTACCAACCATGCAGGCGGTATCAATGGCGGTATCACCAATGGGAATGAACTTGTGTTTAGCGTTGCAGTGAAACCAGCGTCAAGTATTGCGCTTCCGCAACAAAGTATTGATTTACAGACCAATAATCCAGTTTCCCTTGAAATACAGGGACGACATGATGCTTGTATTGCACTGAGAGTCCCGGTGATAGTTGAGGCGTTGACGGCGATTGTGCTGGCTGATTGTCTTTTGATGATGGGAAAAGTGTAATAAGTTTTTTGTTTTTCTCTGGTATTTCAAGTATTTGTTCTATTAAGATGAAAATTTGATTATTTTTGTCCAAAACGATGAAAATGAGAACCCAAAGTATTGTTGTTAAAGTAGTTTTAATCATATTATTACTTGGCTGTCTTTTCCCACTGCCTTATCTTTATTTTCAGTTTGTCAGAGCTATTGGAATGGTAGGATTTGCATTATTGGCATATATAGATGGTCAAAAACCCAACAAATCATTGATGATTGTTTGGATTTGCTCTGCATTAATTATTAACCCAATTTTTAAAGTATCTTTGGGGCGCACACTTTGGAATGTTTTAGATGTGATTTGGGCAATAGGATTGATTATTACAATTATTTATGAATACAAAGATTACAGTAAAGACCGTAATTCAATAAGCAATTAATTTACTTTTAATATAAACATGCGCAACCCTTGGTTAGAAATATCATCTTCCGATTATGAAAATCACATGTTAGAAGTGGGGCAAACAAAAGTGTTGAGCAATTTGACCAAAAATTGTCTTGACAAATATCAACCTGAAAGTTTTGCGATACTGGGTTGCACAACTGGTAATGGATTAGAGCATATCAATCCTGAAATCACAAGTACAGTTCATGCAATTGACATAAATTCTGAATTTCTCGCCATAACAAAAGAAAAGTTTGGACATAAAATAACGAATTTAAAGACCTATAATCTTGACATTGAAAAAGATGAACTGCCATTTAGGAATGTTGATGTATTTTTTATTGGTCTTGTGTTGGAATATGTCGATCCCTTTAATTCTTTAAAGAAAATAATCCAAAGCTTAAATAGGAGTGGGGTGTTAATGCTTGTTATTCAAAAAAACATACAAACGACTATTGTTACCAAAACAAAGTATAAATCACTTGAAAAATTGGAAGATATTTCAAACGAAGTGAATGAAGCAGAGATTCACAAATTTATTCTTTCGGAAAATATGGAATTAATGAACCGAAAGACGATTGAATTGACAATAAACAAATCGTTTATTATTCTTGAGTATCGGATGAAAGAGGAATAAACGAACTGCTATGTAAAAGCAGATAAATACAACTTTTAGACATCATAATGACTTTTGGTTAAAACTTTTAGTTATTACAGTGCATAACACGTACACGCAAAACATTGGTTGTCTTGTTGTTTTATATCGCATCAATTTATTTACGAGGGATAAGAACGAAGCTCCGAGTTTTCTTGTTGTCTATGCCGCGCAAAAGTTATTCAGCACTTCTCTTCGATGATTTCAAGCTTTTGTTCTATTAAAATGGAATTTTGTTTATTTTTGCGCTGATAATGACGGACAAAATAGATGATAAAAATTTCAAAACCATGTTTGGCTTTATGCATTCTTAATGTACTCGGAGCAATTGTTTACATTGTCATTTTTCTTAACCTAAAAATAACTGTTTCTAATGAAATAGCATTTTCTACGCCTGATGCATTGACCTATATGAACGTCATGAATTGGGTTGCACATGGTGTAGATAGTGAAAGTGTATCAATCAGGCCCATATTATTTCCGCTTATGCTACTGGTTTCAATACGACTAGGAGGTGTTTATGGGATTTGGATAATTCAAGTCATATTTTGGTTTTTGACAATTAATTTTACGTTCCTATCTGTTAGACGATTAACAAAAAGTTATTTATTGGCTTACCTCGGGGCGTTTCTTATTCTATCAAATTTATCATTAATTGCGCTAACACTACATGCTTTAACAGAGGTTACAATAACATTTTTGATTTCAGCAATGATATTTTTTCTAATTAAGAAAAAGGAAGAATATAATGAACCTCATTTTTTTCACACTGTATTATTTTTCCTAGTTTTATTATCCATTGTTAAACCCGTTTTCTTTATACCTGTGTTATTTATTCTCTTTGTTGTTTTCCCTCTTTTATATTTAAAAAAATATCTGAAACATCCATTGAGTTTTTTGAAGCTACTCCTGATTCTTGTCCCTTTGCTTATTCAAATAACTATCATAAAGGTGAAATACGATCAAACCAAAATCTCTTTAATAGGATCGAAAACATTTTCAGAATATTTTGTAGCTCAAGGGATACAAAAAATAGAATTAGTGAATTATGATGATGCCGTTATTAAAGCTACACGTTTTTCAAAGAGTCAGCAAATGGACTATGTTTTCAAACATAAATCCACTTATTTACGACTATTTGGGAGAAATATCTATGAAAACATTACTGAAAAATCAACCTTTCTGTTGTTCCCTGAAGGATATGATAACTATCAGTTTGCCAATTTTATGAAAATCTATAACAAGATTATATTCAAAATACATTTTGTATTTACTATCCTTATTCTCCCTCTATTGTTTGTTTTATTAAAAAAGAGAAATTTCCCTATTTTGATTTTGATTTCATTTCTATTTGTTCTCGAGGCTTATTATATTATTGTTACGGGAATAAGTTTTTCTCAAGGAGATCGGCTCACTCTTCCTGCTATAGCTATTTGGGCTTGTATTTATCCTTTTATTTTATTTTTCTATTACAAATTGTTGTGTCCTAGAAGTTCAGACTACGTCAAGAAGGCAATTTAAACCAACAAAAATCATCTGTTTCGGCACTTTACTCTTTATTTAACACAATTTTTCCTCTATTATTTAAACAGTTTATCCTATTAAAGTCAATTTTTTGTTTATTTTTGTGCATTAACGCTAAATAAAAAGGCTGCAAGTTTTGAACAAGGCTGAAAGAGGGCAAAAAAGACAGATACAAATTTTAAAACACAACAATCATGGATAGAAAACGAAACATTTTTGATAAAGTAGGCTCTCTGATTCCTGGATACAGCGGATATGTTGAGAGAGAGGGAAGGCGGAATTGTGATAAAGTATTACGAGATAGTATTGTGGCACAGTTGGAGGAAATAGAAAAAATACTTTACGAGAAAATGAATGCGGCGCTAAAGGCAAAAGACAAGGGGCTTATGCAGGAGATCGAGGAAGTGCGAAAGCAGATCAACACTTTTATTTCAAAGGTGAAATATGCGCCACATGGGGCAACTGCTTTTTTCTCCGACAATCAAATAAGAGAAGATGAATTGGCACAAATTTATCAAATGGATTTAGATTTGGCGGAGGGCACAGGCAATCTACTGAATAGTATTACTGAACTGGATTTGCCAGAGATAATAAAAATGGTAGGCTTAAATCAAAGTCTTTATAACAAAAGAAATGCATATATCAACGAATTCAAATAATAGAACACTATGCCAAAATTAATGGAAGTTATTGAATATCTGGATAATTCAGGCAAGACAATGGTCAAGCGGATGCCTGATGATGGCCCAGCTGAAATAAAATGGGGAGCGCAACTCACTGTTAGAGAAAGTCAAGAAGTAGTTTTTTTTAGAGATGGGAAAGCTCTAGATGTTTTTAAAGCCGGAAGGCACGTTCTGCAGACACAGAATGTTCCACTCATCGGGAAATGGGTTACTTCGTTTGCTTATGGCCCAGATTCTCCATTTAGGTCTGAAGTTTACTTTGTAGGGAAACAACTTTTTCCAAACCTCAAGTGGGGTACAAAAGAACCGATATTGTTTAGAGACACTGAGCTTAAAATGATTCGCATTCGGTCGCATGGTATGTTTTCAATCCAGATTGCCGATTCCATGTTGTTTATAAATAAAATTGTAGGCACCAGAGGTGTTTTTCGCAATGACGACATCGAGGATTATTTGAGAAATATCATCGTATCGCGATTAACAAATATACTTGGTGATGAGATGAAAACGGTGTTTGATATGCCAAGCTCTTTTGATGACTTGAGTTTAGCTGCTCGTTTGAAGCTTCAAGCCGAGTTTGAAGGCTTAGGTTTATCACTCCATGATTTTTATATAAACTCAATTTCTGTTCCTGAAGAAGTTCAAGAAATAATTGACCAGCGCTCAGGCATGTCTGCTATTGGGAATATGGATGAGTTTATGAAGTATAAAGTTGCACTTTCAATAGAAAATGCTTCTAAAAATCCTGGCGGTGCTGGTGGTGCGGCTGGTGATGCTATGGGAGGCGGTCTTGGTGCAGGAATGGGTCTTGGAATGGGCTTTATGATGCCTCAAATGATTCAGCAGTCGATGATGTCAGGTCCGCAAGGTGGTGGCGAACAAGAGTCGGCAATGGATAAACTGAAAAAATTGAAGGAACTTTTGGATATGGGGGTCATTACTCAAGAAGAATTTGACCAAAAGAAAGCCAAACTGATGGAGCAAATCTAATAATTATGAATAATACTTTTAAAAAAATCCTAATAGGTGGCGGTGTCGCACTTGTGTGCGCTGCAATAATTATTTTTGCAGTTGAAAAAGGAATGTCCATTTATCAAATTGTAGGTGGTTTTCTTGTTTTTGTAATCCCATTTACATTTATCTCATCCTTTGGTTCAAAGATAGGCTCTTTTATTTTCGTTTTCTGTACAATACTCATCGCTTACTTTGTAAGTAAATTTCTGTATCATGATTTTTGGGTGGGGGTCATACTAGCTGCAATTGTTGGAGGAGCAGCATTTTATTTTCGTATCAATAAGGCAAAACCCTTTTCACCTTCAGAATATAAAGAAAAGGCAAAAGAAGAACATAATAAAACAAATTAATCATGCACGAAAAAGAAATACAATTGTTTACAGAAGCCATTCAGTTGGCTAAAAACGAGTTTTATTTAGATGCAATAAGCATGTTTGAGAAACTTGCAAAGGAGTTTAATGATAGTGAGTTAGTGGATGATGCCTTTTATAATATTGGATTTTGTTATTTCAATATGAACCAGTTTGAAAAAGCCATTGAGTTATTTAAAAAAGTGATTCACCATTATCCTGAAGCAACCATTAGCATCCTTGATGGAGGTAATGAGTTTGGAAAGACCGCAGCGAAATGTCATTATGCTATCATGAATTGTTATCTCGGACTTGGAAAAGAAGACTTGGCTATGAGCTCATTGAATGCTTTAGATAATTATCCAGATTCTTATGTAATCATTGAATCAGGCGAAAAGTTATCTTTTAAAGAGCTTGCAGAGAAATCAATAAGTATTTTCAAGAATCAAAAATAAATAGAACATGGAGGAAACACTTCAACTAAAGAAAATTAGTTGTTCCAACTGTGGTGCTGAATTAATATTTGATCCAAGCACGCAAATGACAAATTGTAATTTTTGTGGGAGCAAATTTGAAATTGAGCAAGCGACAAATGAAGAGGTTTTATCACCCGATTGTATTGTTCCATTCAAAACCACAAAAGAGGAGTATCATCAAGCAGTTTTGAGGTGGTTAAGTGAAGGAGATTACACACCTGATGATATTTTAACTTCAAGTGCTTTTGAAGAAATCAATGGTATTTTTCTTCCCATGTATTTTTTCAAAGGAAATTATCATGGCCATTGGAATGCTTCCAGTGGTTACACTAAGACTGAAACTGTTTGGCGTTATAGTTCATCAGAAAAGAAAAATGTTCAAGAATCAAAAACAGTAACTGATTGGCGGCCATCGAATGGTCAAGTGGTAGGCAAGTTTGCCATACTTGGTTTTGCTGGTGTTGGTGAAAGTATAAAGCCTGAAATTATTGCTTTTGTTCATGAAACACACTTTGAAAAAGAAAGCTTAAAGAGCTATGACTCGAAATACACACTTGGATTCAATCTTTTGAAATTCAATTTAGACGAAGAAAATGTTTGGGGTTCTGTAGGAGTAGCTCAAGCTGATTCATTGTCAACTTCAGAAATTCAAAAAAGAATACCCGGTGATAAATTTAAAGATTTATCATCAGACGTTTCTTATGATCGTGAAGAAACTATCAAAGCTTACATTCCCTGCTGGATTGTGAATTACAAATATGCCGACAAAGAATTTTACGTTTGTATGGATGGCATTAAAAGCTCACGCATATGTGGTGAAAGACCGATAGATAAAGGAAGAAAATCTAGGGTTAAAAAATTCTTTTTGCCGTCTCATATCGTTTTGGTGGTATGGTTAGCAGTGTGGCTTTTTTATGCCTTTAATGAATCTGAAGGCATTGCCTGGCCTGTCTTTGGAATTGGCTTGGGAGTTGTAACTTTATTGTATATAATTTCTTTTAGGAGAAAAAAATTACTTCTCAAAGCATCAAAATTGAGCCGCGAAAAGATTCTTAAATCAATGGCTTCTGATGAGAGTGGTTCTTAATTTTTTCATTTGGTAATAGTTTTTCCTGTGGTTTTAAGATAATAAAACAACTTGTCTGTTGAAAAATATTCATTATTTTAACAGATAGTTTGTAAAAATAATTAGACTAATTCATATTTTGTTTATTTTTGCACAAAAATTGCATCTACTTAGGTATGTGTTCAATGAGAATATCTTACTTTAAAAATCAAGCTCATAACTAAATATTATTATAATGAAAGCAAAAACATTATTCTTGGTGATCGCTTTTCTTTCAACTGCTGTTTTCTCACAAAACGGGAACAATGCCACTAGTAAATTTGATTTTATTCCCGGCGAAAAAGTCATCTTTTACGATGATTTTACATCTGAAAGTCTAGGTGATTTTCCAGCACTTTGGCTCACCAATGGCAGTGGAGAAATCGTAACCTCAGACAAATTCGATGGGAAATGGTTTCAACTTTCAAAAACAGGGTATTACATTCCTGAGGCAAAGGAGAATCTCACGGACAATTATACTATTGAATTTGATTTGGTAATACTGGGAGAGCAAAGTTCTGAAACATATATCAACATTGACATGTTTTTACTTTCTGACGATATAACAAATCCATCAGGAGGCGGCCAACCCGGTGTTGCAGGTCTTAGAATTCATCCAGATTATGGTACAATATTTTGGAACAACTGGTCAGAGGCTCGAGAATGGCAGGGTGAAGAGGGGCAAGTTGATTTTATGTTTAAAACTTCCACAATCTATCACATGGCATTTTGGATTCAGAAACAACGGGTACGACTTTATGCCAATAATCAAAAAATTCTGGATTTACCCCGTGGTTTGCAGGCAAACTACATCTATAATCAGTTCAGAATAGAAAATTCGTCTGAAGAAACAACCTCTCTTATTAGTAATTTCCGCATTGCTGCTGGATTACCGGATATGAGAAGCAAACTGATGACCGAGGGTAAATTGATTTCCTACGGTATCTATTTCGATGTAAATTCGGATAAATTGAAACCAGAATCTACTGCCACCCTCAAGGAGATAGCGCAGGTTTTAAAGGATAACCCAACGGTAAAAATTTCTATTGTTGGGCACACCGATAGTGATGGCGATGATGCATCGAATTTAGATTTGTCAAAACGGAGAGCGGGCAGTGTAAAAGCGGAACTTACGAATGCTTATGGCATAGAAGCAAGCCGCATGGAGATTGATGGCAAAGGCGAAAGTCAATCTCTTGTACCTAACGACAATGCCCTAAATAAGGCTAAAAACAGAAGGGTTGAATTTATTAAACAGTAAAGCAGTACGAACGTTGCTGAGTATATAGTATCAGAAAAGAGATATTTTCGGGAACTCTAACATCTTTTACAGAACTTGAGAAATAGGTATTAAAAAATTTAAAACTATGAAAACTAAAAAGATTCTCCTTCTTGCAATTGCACTGATTGCTGTATTGTCGGGCTTTTCACAATCCCAAAATGTTGAAACGATATTGCCGTCAAAAGATGTTAATCAGACGATTCATGAGATTTGGTATGCAATCATGGGAATTGAATCAACAGTAAACATTGATATCAATTGTGATATAAACAATTATGCAGCATGTGATTCTGGCTATGGATTGGGGAGGCTGGAAGTTGAAGTAAACTGGTACAATACAAATGATGAAATAGGCATATTTATGTTGAATGTGATAAAAGATGTGCAGGTAATCTCAAAAGAAATGGCAGATTTTAAAACAAGTTCAGGTTTTGAACAGATGGATCTGGCTAAAGAAGTTTCCATTGAAGGCGGGAAATATTGGATTTTTACTGAACAAGAACAATGTATTAATGAATTAACCGGACCTACAGGAGTAACAGCACATCATACACAAATAAGGAGCTATTTATTTGACGGAGTAAAAATAATTAAGTTAGATCTTAAAGGCTATTTTACTCCCGAAAAAGGAAAAGAGATGTTGTTGGAAACAGTTCAGAATATTCAAAAATTTGATTTTTCAGCACTTGCAAATGTGGTTGAGTCAAAATAATCTATTCAATTTTTGAAAAAGTGAAAACAATTCCATATAGTTTAAGCTTCGTTTTTTTGCTGATTCCTTCATTTGTGAATGCGCAAAATTCTCGTGAGTATCTTGATGATAAACCAGGAAAGCTTGTTATTGAGAATATGATCAGCAAATGTCCAGGGCAGGATGTTACGGCATTAACCAAAAACTTGACAAGCATTGTCGAGTGGGTACGTTTGAACAATTCTATTATAAACGCACCTCTTGGGTTTGATGCATTTATTCACTTATCTGAGAATTATAACGATAAGAAAATTCAATACGAAGAGTATGGAATAACTTGTGGTATTGATTTTTCTTTTCACTATTTCTATATGGAAAATGGGGTTTTTAAAACTGCAACAGCTTGGTCAGCCCATGGTACTAAATTTTACATAAACAATCCACTTGCTTTAATTGCCACCCAGTTTGATGAGGGTGGATTTGAAAGCGATGACCCGCCACAGCTTAAAGATACTCTAGAAAAGGCGCTCAAAAATCTAAAAAGATATTATGCAATAAATCCTGTTGAGAAAGAAATTGCCCCGGGAGTGCGATTGTATGCTGGTGGATATATTCTTGTTTTCAACCCCAATCGTCCCGATTTTTATATTCCTGTAACCGTAAAAGAGATTATGGAAGCCATGTTGGACTATTATAAAATAAGTAATGAAATTGACAGTCTCAATGTTGAAAAGAACCAAGCATTGTGGACAGAATTAGGCTATCCAGATTTAAATTCGCAGTTAACAGTGTATGAGGCGCTCAAAGCGGAATATGGTAATTTTACTGCAGAGGAATTGAACAAGTGGGCTTATAGTAATGCTGGAGAAACTGTTTCTGGAATTAATGCACAGAAAAATGGGGCTCCAGTTGTAAGATTTAATCCAGACTGTTGGGACAAATCTTTGCCCACTTCTGCTATTCAGTTTTTGTCAATCAGATATAGACCCGCTTCTCCATCTGAACTTGAACTGTTTGAAAGGAATAATAATGGATTAACAGATTACGTCGGATTATTCTACAACCAAATGCCTGTCGAAAAACTAGGCGAATTAATTCAAAAAAAATAAATACACCAGCCATGAAAAAAAACCTATTGCTTGGATTTTGTCTTTTGCTTACTTACAGCCTTTTTGCTCAATATGAGTTGCCTCCAGAAATTGCGAGTGCCATACCCCCAAAGTATACGATTGCTTCTCAAATATATGTCAATAGTGGCTCCTTAGTTACGGCGGATATCAGTCTGGAAATTCCTAATAAATACGGTTGTGCTGATAATTATTTTGGAGAATGCTCCATTAAAATTGAAATTTTAGTGCGTGAAGGAGATAGTGTTGGTTTGGCATATTTAGAAAAATTATCTCCGTTTGAAACTACGTTTCCAAGTGCATCAAACTATTCCCCTGTAAAGAATCCTTATGATGATTCTGAAAAATTCAGCGATACAAAAGCAGTAGATGTTGAAGGTGGACGAGCAGCGTATTATGTGCAAACAGTTTTTTGCATGATGGCTCAATATGATGAATATGATATGGTTTATTTAAAAAGTTTGCAAGGAAGTTGGACAAAAAGTATAAAAATTGGAATTGCAGGTGCAATCCCAGCTGAAGAAGCAATTACAATTGTAAATGAGCTGTATCAGGTTTTAGGGAGTAAATTTTAATCCCATAGGATTTGATTTTTATTGTCTATTTGTGACAGCTTTGTCATTCTTTTTCTCATATTTCTTCAGACAAAACTCTTCGTCATAACAATTTCCGTTAATTTTGTAGGATGTCGATGCATCGTAAATATTTTTTTATTGCAGGCAATCCTGTTCTTCACAGCATGAGCCCAGAGCTGTTTGCCGCTCATGTTGCTGATATTTCTTCAGGTCACTTGTATACTAGCGCCTTGTGTGCCGATGCTGCTGACATAAAGCTCTTGCTCGACAATGGTTTTTCCGGGTGTAACATCACTGCTCCTTTGAAGGAGGAAGTGCTGAAATTGGGTTTTGCAAAATCGCAATCTGTGGAGAAAATTTGTGCTGCCAACACTATCTGGCGATCTGGAGATGAGTTTTTTTTGGAAAACACCGATATTGAAGGTGTGGATATGGCTCTCACTAGAAATATGGACGTCGTGAGGGGACAGAAAGCTGTGGTGGCTGGTATTGGTGGCGCTGGAAGGGCTGCAGTTGTTGCTTTGCAACAGTTGGGTTTGGATGTGACAATTGTGAACCGTTCCGTTGATAATGCTCAGTACTGGGCAGAATTGCTTGCGTGCAATTTCGCTTCTTTCACGGCTTCTGAAGAAACTCTTTCTTATGCTCAGGTATTTGTGAGTACTATTGGTAACAATTTCCCCTTTCTAGATGCGATTCACAAGGATCTTGTTGTGTTGGATGCAGATTATAAAAACACAGCATTGAAGGAAGCATGTAAAGAAAATGGTGCAACTTATATTTCAGGATTGCAATGGCTCGTTTTTCAGGCAATTCCAAGCTTTATGTATTTTTTGGGTTCCATGGTTTCAGAGGATGTCATAGCTGCGGCAGCTGATAATAAAACTGAACTTCAACTGTCTTCAATATTTTTGACAGGAATGATGAAAACTGGAAAGACAACAAGCGGACGTTTGCTTGCGCAAAAACTGGAATATGACTTTGCTGATACAGATTTGTTAGTGGAACAACTTGCTGGTAAAACTGTTGACGAGATTTTCAAAAATCAGGGAGAAGAAATTTTTAGAACCTATGAAAAGCAGGTAATGGATCGTTTGGCGGGTTCCAAAAGAATGGTCATTGCCACAGGTGGGGGCGTGGTCTCCGATGAGCAAAACCGGAAGATCATTCGTGAGAGTGGATTGGGAATTTGTTTGTTTGCATCACCTTCAGAGCTTGCATCAAGAGGGAATGGTGTGAAGAGGCCGTTGCTCAGTGTTGATAACGAGGAATTGTGCCTAAAGCAGTTACTTAACAGTCGTTTTTCAGATTATCTTAACTGCTCACAATTAGTAGTTCCTGTTGAAAGAAAAGATGCAGAAAAAGTAGCAGATATCATTTATTCAGAGCTCCAGACTGTTTTTTCCGTTTCATGAAGGATTGTAGTCTGAATCAATATCCAATATGGACATAAAAAAAACCTAATCTTTATAGATTAGGTTTTTTTAAGTAGATTTAATAGAAAAATTCCTAAGAGATTTTTTTAATAAGATCTTTTCCCAGGCTGATGGCTTCCATATTGGCAGGAATCAGTTTGTGATGTCGGGTGGGAAGTGACTTCTCTAATCCTTTTTTTAGGAACTCATCTCCAACGATGGGTTTTACCTTTAGGAAACCGCCAAGCACCATCATGTTAAACACTTTGTGCATGTCTTTTTTTGCAGCTTCCTGTGAAGCATCGATTCTATAGATTGTAATGTCTTTTCGTTCGGGGTGGCGGATGATACCGTTTCCGTCATAAATCAGAGTGCCGCCTTTTTTTACGGATTTCTCAAATTTATCCATCGATTGTTGGTTGAGGACAATGGCTGTGTCAAATTCATTGACCACAGGAGAGCTAATTCTGCTATCACTGACAATGACGATAACATTGGCTGTTCCACCTCTCATTTCAGGTCCGTATGAAGGCATCCAACTAACTTCTTTGTTTTCCATGATTCCACTATAGGCAAGAATTTTTCCCATTGAGAGAACTCCTTGTCCGCCAAATCCGGCTATGATAATTTCTTCTGTCATGATTCTGTCTTTTTACGTGAGTACATTTATTTTTTTACCATTTCACCGTCAACTTTTATATCGCCGAGGGGATAGAATGCGAACATATTTTCTTCCATCCAAATATTGGCATCAGTTGGTGTCATTTTCCATCCCGAGTTGCAATTTGAAACAATCTCTACAAATGATACTCCTTTTTTCAATTTTTGATTTTCAAATGCCATTCTGATAGCTTTTTTTGTTCTTCTCACATTCGCTGGTTTATGAACCGCTTGACGTGTGGTGAAATAAACACCCGGTAATTGAGCAATCAATTCGGTGATTTTTAGTGGGTTTCCCATGATGCTAACATCACGGCCGAATGGACATGTTGCTGCGGGCATTCCTGGTAAAGTGGTTGGAGCCATTTGTCCGCCTGTCATCCCGTAAATACCATTATTGATAAATATAATGGTAATGTTTTCACCTCGGTTGCATGCGTGTATGGTTTCAGCTGTACCTATAGCTGCAAGGTCGCCGTCTCCTTGATATGTGAAGACGAATTTTTCGGGCATCAGGCGTTTGGTGGCTGTTGCAAGTGCAGGAGCACGACCATGAGCAGCTTGTTGCATGTCAATGTCCATAAATTCGTAAGCAAGAACAGCGCAACCTACTGGAGCAATTCCAATAGTTTCGCTCTGAATTCCCATTTCTTCTATAACTTCCATCACCAAGCGGTGTGCTGTGCCATGACCGCAGCCAGGACAGTAGGATAGGTGGTTTTGGGTGAGAAGATTTGTTCTTTTGTAAACAAGATTTTCTTCGCCAATTATTTCTTTATTGAATATTTGTTGTGTTGCCATAATAATTATCCTCCGATGATTTGTTTTTCCATAGCTTCAAGTACTTGATCAGGTGAATGAATCATGCCCCCGACGCGTCCGTAATGATCAACTTTTTGACCATGTCCTACGGCGAGCCTCACATCTTCAACCATCTGCCCAAGACTCATTTCAACTGAAAGAATTCCTTTCACTTGATCGCTGAGTTTTTTCAGTTCTTTTGTTGGGAAGGGGAAGAGTGTGATAGGACGAAATAGTCCTAGTTTTAGTCCTTTAGCGCGTCCAAGATCGACTGCTTTTTGACAAATACGTGCGCTGGATCCATAAGCTACAAAAATATATTCTGCATCGTCACAATTGATACGCTCAAATCTAACTTCTTCTCTTTCCATTTGTGCATATTTTTCCTTCAGCTTCATAACGTGTTTTTCTTGTTTTGAAGAGTCAAGATCCAATGAAGTGATGATGTTTCTTTCTCTTTTAGGAGTTTTTCCAGTTGTAGCCCAAGGACACTGTTTGATGATTTCTTCCATGGTCCTACGTGGTTTTGGATCTTTAAGAATCACCTTTTCCATCATTTGGCCGATGAGACCGTCAGAAAGAATTAAGGTAGGATTTCTATATTTGAATGCGATGTCGAATCCAAGTTCGACAAAATCAGACATCTCTTGAACTGATGCTGGAGCTAAAACAACCATGCGGTAGTCACCATGTCCACCACCTTTTGTTGACTGGAAGTAGTCACTTTGTGAAGGCTGGATGGTTCCAAGTCCGGGACCTCCACGCACAACATTTACTATTAGACAAGGCAGTTCTGAACCTGCAAGATATGAAATGCCTTCCATCATTAAACTGATACCAGGACTTGATGATGATGTAAACACTTTTTTTCCACATGAGGCGCCACCATACAACATGTTGATGGAGGATGTCTCACTTTCAGCTTGAAGTACTACCATGCCAGTTGTTAGGTAAGGTCTTTCCTGCATCAGGTATTCCATAACTTCAGACTGTGGTGTGATAGGATATCCAAAATACCCATCAACGCCAGCGCGAATTGCAGCTTCTGCAATCGCTTCGTTTCCTTTCATTAATCTTAATTCACCCATTATTGCGAGTAATTTTTTTGTTAAACATTGTGTGGATTATTCCACCTTTTTTTTGTAAACGGTGATTGCGCCGTCAGGGCATACGATTGCGCAGTTTGCACATCCTATGCACCCATCATTTTGCATCTCTGCAAAATTGTATCCTTTGTTGTTTACGTCTACTGCCAGACGGATGACATCTTGAGGGCAAGCGGGGATACAAACTCCACAGCCCTTACATCTTTGAATGTCAACTACAATGACTCCTTTTATTTTTGCCATATTACAATATATTGAATTTGTTATTGACTTTTATGAATATTCTACGAAATTAGATATTTTTTTTGGATTTTGCACCAAAAAACGGCTATTTATATTTGCGTAATTTATCCAATTGGATGGTCAACCTTGAATAATTTTAGTCTTTCTTCAAGTGCTGGAAATTGGTTGCGAGATACTAAAGAAACGCATGCTCTGAGTCCTTCTGTGCGTTCACTGCCAGTGATTCCAAGAGTGATGGCACTGATGCCGTAATAGATCAGCTCGCTGATCAGCTCTTCTCCACTCATTCCAGGATAGGAAATGGTGAAATAAAATCCGTCGGCAATGGGTTTGTCTTCATCCATATCATAAACAATCTTAAATCCATTATCTGTGAACAGTTTTTTCATGATTTTGGCTTTTTCACCATATTCTTTTGTTTCTTCCACAAAGTTAAATTTACCTTCATTGGCTGCTTTCAAAATGGCTGCAACTCCGTATTGTGCCGAGTGGGTTACACCTGAACTCAGTGAATATATCGTTCCGAATACCATGGCGCGGCCAAACCGTGTAGAATTGTAAAATCTTTTTAGATCTGGAAATTCTCTATTGAACAATTTATTGGAGATCACCATCATGCCGCATCGCTGTCCTGCATAGCTGAAAGCCTTGGAACTGCTTATAAATAAGATATAATTGTCG